>CEAH01024402.1_pt1 | contig 195736 bp, 173 predicted proteins | sample 557571 | NCBI WGS metagenome assembly CEAH01 (sample SAMEA3182092, study PRJEB8094) | gut metagenome | biome: human; feature: gut; material: Stool; isolation source: human stools | place: Canada | collected 2013-11-25
GCCGTTACCTCACCAACTAGCTAATCAGACGCGAGGCCATCTTTCAGCGATAAATCTTTGACATTCAGATGATGCCACCCAAATGTATCATGCGGTATTAGCAGTCGTTTCCAACTGTTGTCCCCCTCTGAAAGGCAGGTTCCTCACGCGTTACTCACCCGTCCGCCACTGTCCTCTGCTTCACTTGGACGAATCCTCGATCCACAGATTCTCGTTCGACTTGCATGTGTTAAGCACGCCGCCAGCGTTCGTCCTGAGCCAGGATCAAACTCTCAATAAAATGGTATTTCAACAGCTCTCGCTGTTCAAACCTTTATCGAGCTATTTGTCATAGCTTGCAAAACTTTTTATCCTTGCCCCTCCGTGTAATTGACTAAACCACTTCAGAGCAAGCTCGATGTCTTCTCAGACACCTCATATCTGGTGCTTCTTTGTTCTTCGTTGTTTAATTTACAAGGTACACGCTCCAACCGCGGAACATGTGATAGATTACCACGTTGCTCGAGAGTTGTCAACACCTTTTTTACATTTTTTTGGCTTTTCTCAAAAATATTTTGGAGACAAACCGGGAAAAAGATGCTATACTATTTTACACCGTTTTACAGTTCTTAATACCACATTACTATTATGAGGAATTTACTTATGAATGAATGGACCCTTGCCCTTTCCGCCGCGGCATTCGTGCTCACGCTCCTGTCGCTTATCCTGCTCCTGCGGCTGATAAAGCGCCAGCCCGACTATGAGCGTCTCCTGCGCGAGAGCTGGAGCGCCAATCTCCCCGCGCTCAAGACCGAGCTCACCGGCGAGCTGCGCGCGTCGCGCGGTGAGCTGACCGGCACCGTGCAGACGACCATGAAGACCTTTGCCGACTCGCTCGCGCTGGCGCAGACACAGACCGCCGAGCGGCAGGACGTCCGCCTGCGCGAGCTGATCGAGAGCCTTGAGAAGAACCAGCTCCAGCTCAAATCCACCATCGCTGAAACGAACCGCATCCTCGCCGAGGCGCAGGAAAAGCAGTTCGCCATGCAGGATAAGCGGATGCAGGGCATCGAAGCGCAGTTCACCGCCTTCACCGCCGCCGTGCAGAGCCGGCTGGAGACGCTGCAAAAGGACAACAGCGAGCAGCTCGAAAAGATGCGCGTGACCGTGGACGAGAAGCTGCAAAAGACGCTCGACGAGCGCATCAGCCAATCCTTCCGGCTCGTCAACGAACGGCTGCAGGAGGTCTACACCGGTCTCGGCGAGATGAAAACGCTGGCCAACGGCGTGGGCGACCTGAAAAAGGTGCTCTCCAATGTTAAGACGCGCGGCATCGTCGGCGAGTACCAGCTCGGCGCGCTCATCGACGACATTCTCACGCGCGATCAGTTTGAGGAAAACGTCATCACCAAAAAGGGCTCGACCACCCGCGTGGAGTATGCCATCAAGATGCCCGGCGAGGACGGCAGCTTCGTCTACCTGCCCGTGGACTCCAAGTTCCCCGGCGACGTCTACGCGCAGCTCGTGGACGCCTACGACACCGGCGATCCCGCCGCCATCGCCGCCGCGCAGGCCATGCTCACAACGCGCATCAAGGGCTGCGCGAAGGACATCCGCGATAAATACATCGACCCGCCGAACACCACCGACTTCGGCATCATGTTCCTGCCCTTCGAGGGGCTGTACGCCGAGGTCGTCCGGCTCGGATTGGTCGAGGTGCTCCAGCGGCAGTACAAGGTCAACATTGCCGGCCCCACGACCTTTGCCGCCCTGCTCAACAGCCTGCAGATGGGCTTCCGCACGCTCGCCATTCAGAAGCGCTCGAGCGAGGTGTGGAGCGTTCTCGGCGCGGTCAAGACCGAGTTCGCCACCTTTGAGGACGTGCTCGCCGCCGCGCAGAAGCGCATCGAGCAAACCGGCGCGGAGCTGGATAAGCTCGTCGGCGTGCGCACGCGCAAGATCAACAGCAAGCTCCGCTCCGTCTCCGTGCTTCCCGCCGAGGAATCCGCACGGCTGCTCGACGACGGCGCCGACACCGAATAATTTCCCATCCCACCGACGCATATTATATATAGGAGATATTGCCCATGGCCACCTTGACCCCCCTGCCGCTGCCGCTGTCCTTTGAGGACTTCTGCGCCCTTTTCCTGCTCTTCATCGCCTACAGCACGCTCGGCTGGTGCGGCGAAATGATCTACTGCTCCGTGCCCAAGGGGCGCCTGTGCGAAAAGCGCGGCTTCCTCAACGGCTTTCTCTGCCCCATCTACGGTCACGGCGCGCTGCTCGTGCTCTACGCCCTGCGCGGCGGCTTCCGCAACCCGTTTTTGACCTTCCTGTTCGGTGCGCTGCTCACGAGCGCGCTGGAATACTTCACCAGCTGGGTGATGGAAAAGCTCTTCCACATGCGCTGGTGGGACTACTCTCACTATAAGTTCCAGATCAACGGCCGCGTGTGCCTGCTCAACTCCACCTGCTTCGGCCTCGCCTGCGTGCTGCTGTGCCACGTCGTTCACCCGTGGCTGTGGGCACACATCCTCGGCCTCGGCAGCGCGGTGATCGTACCGCTCGCTTCGTTCATCTCCGGCATTTATCTCACCGATACCGTGCTTTCCGTCCGCAGCGCCATTCAGCTCAGCGCCCAGATGGGCAAGCTGCGCGAGCTTCAGAGCGAGATCCGGGATCACATCGCCGAAAAACGCGAGGAGAGTGCCGAGCGTCGAGCCGAGCGCCGCGAGGAGGCGCGCGAGCGCGCCCGTGCCCTGCGCGACGGCGCCGACATCTTCGAGCGCCGCCTGCTCCACTCGCATCCTCAGCTCAAGGCGGCGCGTGAGGATCTGCTCGCCGGCATCCGCGCCCGTTTGAGCGAGAACGAGACTGAGCTTGAGCAGCTCAGGAGCGTTTACAGCCCCCGCCGCGACAAGAAGTGAGCGCCCGCGCGGTTGACTTCCCGCGCCATTCGGTATACACTAAGCCCAAACCAACAGCAAAGGAGCGTGCAGCGCCATGAGTGAATGCACCCACAACTGCTCGACCTGCGGCGAAAGCTGCGGTGAGCGCACCAGTCCCCAGTCCTTTTTGAAAAAGCCCCACGCCGATGCGCACATCGGCAAGGTGTTCGGCATCGTGTCCGGCAAGGGCGGCGTCGGCAAGTCAATGGTCACGAGCCAGCTCGCCGTCAGCCTGCGCCGCAAGGGCTATCGCGTCGGCATTTTGGACGCCGACATCACCGGTCCCTCCATCCCGAAGGCGTTTGGGATGCACGAGAAGGCCGTCGGCACGGAAAATGCCCTCCTGCCCTGCGTCAGCTCGACCGGCATCGAGGTCATGTCCATCAACCTTCTGCTCGACGATGAGACCGATCCCGTCATCTGGCGCGGCCCCGTCATCGGCGGCGTGGTCACCCAGTTCTGGACCGATGTTCTCTGGGACGTCGACTACCTCCTCGTCGATATGCCGCCGGGCACCGGCGACGTGACGCTGAGCGTCTTTCAGTCCATCCCGCTCTCCGGCATCGTGGTCGTCGCCTCCCCGCAGGAGCTTGTCGGCATGGTGGTGGAGAAGGCCGTGAAGATGGCGGAGAAGATGGCGGTGCCCATCGTGGGCCTTGTGGAGAACATGAGCTATCTCGTCTGTCCCGACTGCGGCAGAAAAATTTACCTCTTCGGCGAGGGTAAGAGCGCCGAGGCCGCGGAGAAGCACGGTCTCCCGCTGCTCGCGCAGATGCCCATTGATCCCCGGCTCGCCGCCCTCACGGACGAGGGCCGCATCGAGGAATTCAATGGCGACTGGCTCGCCGACGCCGTCACCGCGCTCGAGGCGCGCTGACCGCACCCGCAAAAAAGCGGAAAGGATGTTTCACACGAAACATCCTTTCCGTTTTCTCTTTTATAAGCCCTCGTGCAGCTTCCAGAGGATCGGCTCGAAGTCCACGCCCTCGCGGGCCGGTATGTTCTGCGGCATGGTCTGAATGGCGCACTCGCGCACAAAGGCCTCCGCGAGCCGCACCGCCTCGTGCAGCGTTTTGCCCTTGACGAGCGCGCCGGTGAGCACGCTCGCGAACACGTCGCCGGTGCCGTGAAACTCCTTGCCGATGAACGTGTCGAAAAGAAACTCCGTCCCGCCGCTCGCGCGGTCAAAGACGCACGCGCCGATCTCGCCCTTGCGGAGCATCACGCCGGTAAGCACCACGCTGCGCGTTCCGTTCCGGCTCAGGCGCTCAACGACCGAGCGATAGCCTGCCTCGTCATGCGTCAGGGCGCCGAAGGAATGGTCCTCGCCGAGCAGCACCGCCGCCTCGGTCAGGTTCGGCACGATCACGTCCGCCAGCTCCGCCAGCCGCGTCATGCCCGCGCACATCGCGGGCGTATAGGTCTTGTAGATCTTGCCGTGGTCGCCCATCACGGGATCGCAGATAAAGATCGTCGAGTGGTCGCGGCGGAAGGTGCGTACAAAGTCCGCCGCAAGGTCCATCTGCGCCTCGCTGCCCATGAAGCCGGTGTAAACGGCGTCGAAGTGGATGCCGAGCTCCGCCCAGTGCGCGGCGGTCTTGGGCAGCTCGTCGGTCATATCCAGAAAGGTATAGCCCGTGAAGCCGCCGGTGTGCGTGGAGAGATAGGCGGTCGGCAGCGGGCAGCACTGCACGCCCATCGCGCTGAGCACAGGGATGGCGACGGTCAGCGAGCAGCGGCCGAAGCCGGACATATCGTGGATGGCGGCAACTCTCGGCGTAGGCATAAAAACGGCTCCTTTCTTTTTGCTGCTCCTATTATACCGCACCGCGGGCGCATTGCAAGGAAAAATCCACGGATAGCGCGCCCGCGCCGCGCATAGGCTGGTGCGAGGTGATTTTTTATGGATATTCATGTGGTGCGCGCGGGCGAGACCGTTTCGTCGGTCGCCGCGCGGTACGGTGTGCCGGCGGGCATTCTCGCCGGCGTCAACGGCGTCGCGCCGGACGCTCTGCTCGCCGTCGGGCAGACGCTCGTCGTCCGCCATCCGCGCGAGCTGCACACGGTCGCGAGCGGCGAGAGCGTCTATTCCATCGCCCTGCGCTACGGTCTGAGCGTGCGGACGCTCTATCAGAATAATCCCGCCCTCGGCGGGCGCAGCGCCCTCTACCCCGGGCAGACGCTCGTCATCGCCTACGACGACGCACCCCTGCGCACACTCGCCGTCAACGCCTACAGCTATCCCTTTATCCGCGGCGGCCTGCTCGACGCCGCGCTGCCCTATCTCACCTACCTCACGCCCTTTACCTACGGCATCAACGCCGACGGCACGCTGCTGCCGCTCGCGGACGAATGGCTGCTCGCCGCCGCCGGACAGTACCGCACGGCCGCGCTCATGCACCTCTCCACGCTCACGGAGGAGGGCCGCTTCGACAACGCCCGCTCCACGCTCATCTTGGAGGACGCGGACGCGCAGGACGCTCTGGTGCAGAGCATCCTCGAGACCGTGCAGGCCCGGCATTACTTCGGACTGGACGTGGATTTTGAATATGTGCTGCCCGAGCAGCGCGAGGCCTACGCCGCCTTCATCACGCGGCTGCGAGAAGCGCTCAATCCGCTCGGCTGTCCGGTCGTCGTCGCGCTCGCGCCGAAAACGAGCGCCGCGCAGCGGGGGCTGCTCTACGAGGCGCACGACTACGCGCTCCTCGGCGCGGCAGCCAACGCGGTGTTTCTGATGACCTATGAGTGGGGCTACGCCTACGGCCCCCCGATGGCGGTCGCACCGCTCACTCAGGTGCGCGCCGTGCTGGACTATGCCCTGACCGCCGTCGCGCCGGAAAAGATCTTCATGGGCATCCCGCTCTACGGCTACGACTGGCCCCTGCCCTTCGTATCCGGCGAGACGCGGGCGGAATCTCTCTCGCCGGTGCAGGCGGTCGAGCGTGCTCTGCGCCACGACATTGCCATTCAATACGACGCGGCCGCGCAGGCCCCCTATTACCACTACACCGACCGCGGCGGGCGCGAGCACGCCGTCTGGTTCGAGGATGCGCGCAGCATCGAGGCCAAGCTCCGCCTCGCGGACGAATACCATTTGCAGGGCGTGGGGTACTGGAATCTTACACGTCCCTTTCCCCAGAACTGGGCGGTGCTCGCCTCGCTCTTTGATATCGAAACGCTTCTCTAAGCGCGCGTCCCGATGGCCTTTGCCACCACGTTTACCACATCCTGCACCGTCTCGTCGAAAAGGTGCGTGTAGACCTCGCTCGTGATGCTCGTCGAGCTGTGGCCGAGCGCCTTGGAGATGGTGAACATCGGCACGCTGCGGCTGTTGGCGACGCTCGCAAAGCTGTGGCGCAGGCCGTGGAGCGAGATGGACGGCAGGGCGTTCTCCTCAACGAAGGCCGCGACGCGACGCCCGAGGCCGTTCGGGTCCCACGGCTTTCCCTGCTCCGTGACAGCCACATAGCCCTCGGGATTGAAGCCTGTGCCCCGCTCGCGCTGCCCGCGTTCCCATTCGTCGTGCAGCCGCGTGAGCAGCTTCTCCAGATCGCTCACCCCATCGTAGCACAGCCGCCGCACGGAGGAATAGGACTTAGGCTTTTTCTCGATGAACGTTCCGCCCACGGAGGTTCGCACCTCGCGGACGGTGACGATCTTCGCGTCCAGATCCACACAGCGCCATTTGAGTCCGCAGATCTCGCTGCGCCGCAGCCCCAGATAGCCCGCCAGCTTGACGGCGGGCTCGATCTCCGTGCCCGCGCAGCGGCAAAACAGCTCGCGCAGCTGCGCGGGATCGTAGTAGCGGTGGCTTGGCAGCACCTTGGCCGGCGGCGTAACATAGCGCGTCACGTTTTCCCGCAGCAGTCCCTGCCGGACGGCGGCCTCCAGCGCCGTGTGCAGCAGCACATGGTGCTTGCGCACGGTGTTGTGGGAGAGTCCCTTTTCCAGCAGCTCCGCGTAGTACCGCTGCAGCTGCGCCGGCTGCAGCTCCGGCAGCTTCACCTCGCCCAGCGCGGGCACAAGGTGGAGTCGGATGATGTTCTCGTAGCCGTGGACGGTGGTCTTTTCGCGGTTCGGGCAGATAAAATCCCGCAGCCAGACCTCCAGCCAGTCGGCGAGAACGACCTCGCCGCCGTGACGCGTGCGCTTGAGCGCGCGCAGGCGCAGAAATTCCGTCAGGGTGCTCTCGGCGTCGTCGAGGCAGCGGAATGTGCGCACGCAGCGGTCGCGCGAGCCGTCGGGCCGCATCCCATAGTGCATCGTGACGTAGTAAAGGTCCTTTTGATCGTCGTAGGCAAGATTTCGTTTGATGGATTTTCGCATATTCGTTCGCCCTCCTTTTGGAATGGAGGCAGTATATCACCGATCGAGCGCAATGAAAAACGGCGGCGCAGAAAGCGCCGCCGTTTTTAGACGATCCTTCGGTTTTGCTCAGCTTCTCCTCGCCGCCTCGATAACGTGGCTCGCGAGGATAGCCGTCGTCACCGCGCCGACACCGCCGGGCACGGGCGTGATGGCCTCCACGATCGGCTCCACCTCGGCGAAGCGGGTATCGCCGCAGAGATTGCCGTCCGCACCGACGTGGATGCCCACGTCCAGCACGATCTGGCCCGCGCGGACGCTCTCCGCGCCGACCATGCCGGCCTTACCGGCGGCGACGACGAGGATATCCGCCTCGCGGCAGATGGCGGGCAGATTTTCGCTGCGGCTGTGGCAGATGGTCACAGTCGCGTGCTCGGCGAGCAGCAGCAGGGAGACCGGCTTGCCGATGACGAGGCTGCGGCCGATCACGACCACGCGCTTGCCCTTGATGGGCACGTTATAATGCCTGAGCAGCGCCACGCAGGCCGCGGCGGTGCAGGGCGGATAGCCGCCGTCGGTGCCGGCGTAGACCGCGGCGAGCGAGCCGTCGGTGATGCCGTCCATATCCTTTCTCGGGTCGAGGGCGCGGCGGGCAGCCTCGTCGTCGAGGTGCTTGGGCAGCGGGCGGAACATCAGAACGCCGTGAACGCGCTCGTCCTCGTTGAGCGAACGGATGTTGTCCATCAGCTCCTGCTGGCCCGCGTCCTCGGGCAGCACGACCTGACGGACCGTGATGCCGACCTTCTCACAGCGCTTGAGCGCGCCGCGCTCATAGGACAGATCGTCCTCGCGCGCACCCACGCGCAGAATGGCAAGGCAGGGCTCCGTGCCGTTTTTCTTCAGCTCCTCCGCCTGCTCGTGCAGCTGTTCGGTCAACGCCCTGGCGGCGTCGGCCCCCTTGAGTAACATCGCCATGATGGTTTCCTCCTCATGCCGGCGCGGTGCGCCGTGATCTCAACGTTAGGATAACAAACAAAATTTTCGCTGTCAATTTCTTTTGCAAACCGTTTGCGCCGGAAGGATTTCCTTTCTTCGCCGCCTTGCTATTTCCGCCGCTTTCTGCTACCATAAGGAGGATGAAATTTTATCTGACCGGAGGGATACCCCATGTCCGTCATCGAAGAAAAGAAAGCTCTGCGCACCTATATCCGCCAGACCGAGCGCACGCTCGACCCCGCCTACAAGGCCGAAAGCTCGGAGGCCATCTGCCGCTGCGTCCTCGCGCTGGAGGAATACCGGGCCGCAGGGACCGTGTTCGCCTTTGCCGGCACCGTCCATGAGATCGACACCTCGCTTCTGCTGACCGAAACGCTCGCCGCGGGCAAGACGCTCGTCCTGCCCCGCTGCGCCGAGGGCCACGCGCTCGACCTGTGCGTGGTCACGTCGATGGACGAGCTCGTGCCGGGGATGTACGGCATTTTAGAGCCGAAGGCGGACTGCGCGCTCGTCACGCCCGCCGACATCGACTTTGCCGTGGTGCCCTGCCTGTCGTTCGACCGCAGGGGCCGCCGGCTCGGACAGGGCGGCGGCTACTATGACCGTCTGCTGCCGCAGCTGAGCTGTCCGACCTGCCTCATCTGCCGCGAGCGGCTGATGAGCGAGGCCGTTCCCACCGAGGAGCATGACCGCCGCTGCACGCTCTACGTCACGGAGCGCGGCGTCATGGAGCCGGAGACGTAAGACCATGCTGGACTGGCTCATTCGCGGCGCGCAGGTGCTCGACGGCACCGGCGCGGACGCTTTTCCCGCCGACGTCGGCATCAAGGACGGAACCATTGCCGCGGTCGGTCGTCTGACCGACGCCGATGCCGCGCACGTTCTTGACGCGCAAGGCCGCACGCTGACGCCCGGCTTTCTGGACATCCACCGCCACACCGACGCGGCGCTGTTCCGCCCCAATTTTGGACGTGCCGAGCTGGCGCAGGGTCTGACCACGCTCGTCGGCGGCAACTGCGGAATGTCGCTCGCGCCGCTCGCGGGGGAGCACGCTCCCGCCGTGCGCGCGTATCTCGCGCCCATCACCGGCGCGTTCGGGGACGAGCTGTGCTTCGCGTCCCTTGCGGACTATTTTGCCGCAGCGGAGCGAACGCCGCAGCTGGTGAACAACGCCATGCTCGCGGGCATGGGGACGCTCCGCGCCCTCGTCGCGGGCTTTGACGACGCGCCGCTGACGGACGGACAGTACAGGGAGCTGCACCGCCTTGTGGAGCGCTCACTCGCCGACGGCGCGGTGGGCGTGTCGCTGGGTCTCGGCTACGCGCCCGAGTGCTTCTATACGACCGATGGGCTGATCCGCGCGCTCGAGCCGCTGCGCGGTGGGAGGCTGCCCGTCACCGTTCACATGCGGCAGGAGGGCGACGGCGTGGTGGACGCCCTGCGCGAGATGCTGACCGTCGCGCGGGAGCTGCGCTGCCCCGTGGAGATCTCGCACCTCAAGGGCATCGGGCGGAGGAATTGGGGCCGCGCCGTGCCGGAGATGCTGCGGCTCCTTGAAAACGCCCGCGCGGAGGGGCTGGACGTCGCCTGCGACGTGTATCCCTATTCCGCCGGCTCGACGCAGCTTATTCACGTTCTGCCGCCGGAATTTCAAAAGGGCGGGCTGGATGCGCTGACCGCCGCGCTGCGCGATCCAAGCTCCCGCGCCGCCATGCGCAGACGCATGGAGACGGGCAGCGACTTTGAAAACATTACGCACCTCGTGGGCTTTGAGAACGTCGTTCCGATCTCGCTGCACACGGAGGAGTATAAGCCGTTCGAGGGCAAGTCCCTCGCGGAGATCGCGGACACGCTCGGCAAGGACCCCTATGACGCGCTCTTCGACCTGCTCGCCGCCGAGCGCTGCGAGGCGGGCATGATCGACTTCATCGCCGCGGAGGAGGACATCGAGGCCATCCTGCGCGCGCCGTTCTCCGTGCCCATTTCCGACGCGACCTATCCCGTCGAGGGGCTGTGCCACCCGCGCGTGTACGGCAGCGCGGCGCGCTTTCTCGCGCACTATGTCCGCGAGCGCGGCATCCTCACGCTGCCGCAGGCCGTGCACAAGCTCACGATGCAGTCCGCCGACCGGCTCGGTCTTTCCCGCAAGGGACGCATCGCCGTCGGCGCGGACGCCGACCTGTGCCTGTTCTCGCCGGAAAATATCCGGGAGAACGGCGCCTACACCGCTCCGCGACAGCTTGCCTCAGGCATGGACGCCGTGTTCGTCGCGGGCGTACCAGAGATCATGGACGGGCAGTTTACCGACGAGACACGGGGACGCGTGCTGCGGGCACACTAACGAACGCTTCATTATTTCGGAGGAAGCTATGACAAAACGTATGTTGACAGCCGTTCTGACCGCGGCGCTCGCGCTGTCCCTCACCGCCTGCGGCGGGGGAGAGCAGCAGGAAATGGGCGAGACGCGCACGGTCTACACGATGGACACGGTGATGAATCTGACCGCCTACGGCGAAAACGCCTCCGCCGCACTCGACGCGGCGGAGGAAACGCTGCGCACGCTCGACGCGAAGCTCGACCGCCACGACGAGACAAGCACGGTAAGCGCGCTCAACCGCGACGGCACGGTCGAGGACGCGGAGCTTGCCCAACTCACGGACATTGCGCAGACCATCGGTGTACTGAGCGGCGGGGCGTTCGATCCCACCGTTGCGCCCGTGATGGACGCATGGGACTTCACCGGCGATGCGCCGCGCGTGCCGTCGGATGAGGAGCTGTCCGCGCTGCTCGCGCACGTCGGTTTGGAAAAGCTGTCGGTGGACGGCAATACGATCGCCCTCTCGGACGGTGCACAGCTCGACCTCGGCGGCATCGCCAAGGGCTATGCGGGCGATGCGGTACGCACCGTCCTCGCGGAGTTCGGCGTAACGAGTGCGGTCATCGACCTCGGTGGCGACGTCGGGCTGCTCGGCGCGAAGCCGGACGGCAGCGACTGGCGCGTCGCGGTCAAGGACCCTGCCGACCCGTCGGAATTTCTCGGCGTGCTGACGGCGGCGGACACCTTCGTGGTGACCTCCGGCATCTATGAGCGCGGCTTTGAGGAAAACGGCGTGCGCTACCACCACATCATCGACCCCAAGACCGGGAAGCCTGCCGAGAGCGGGCTGGTAAGCGTGACGGTCGTGTGCGGCGACGGCGCGTGGGCCGACGCGCTCTCCACCGCCTGCTTTGTGCTCGGCGAGGCGGGAAGCCTTGCGTTGCGCGATACGCTCGCGGCGGGGAAAAATCTGCACATCGAGCTGATTCTTGTGACCGACGACGGCCATGTGCGCTATACCGCAGGACTGGCGGAACGCTTTGAGCCGAGCGAGGAGGGGACCTATGTCTACGAAGCCATCATCGCCTGAGCTGCGCCCCAACCGCTATGACGCGCTCGTGGTGCTCGTCGTGCTGGCGCTCGCCGCGGCGCTGGCGGTCAGACCGTTTCTCGCCGCCCGCGCGCCGCAGAGCGGTGCGCTGACGGTCGTGGTCTCCGCCGACGGACAGGAGCTCGACTGGCTCCCGCTCGCGCAGTTCGGCACGCATACCTATGCGAACAACGGCTACACGCTGACGGTCACGGCGGCGGGCGGCGCGGTGTCGGTCACGCAGAGCGACTGCCCGGGGCAGGACTGCGTCCACTCCGGCGCGGTCTCCCGCGCGGGGCAGAGCATCGTGTGCCTGCCCGCGCGCATCGTGGTGGAGCTGGTCGGCGCCGCCGACGGCTACGACCTCGTGACGGGTTAGGAGGGGCGGTATGAGGTTCTCAACGAAAGCTATCACGACCTGCGCCGTGCTTGCCGCGCTGGCGCTCGCGCTCTCCTATCTGGAGTCCTTTTTTCCTCCGCTGCTGCCGCTGCCCGGCGTGAAGCTCGGGCTCGCGAACATCGTGACGGTCTACGCGCTCTATGCCCTCGGCGCGTCGAGCGCGCTCGCCATCCTTGTGGTGCGCTGTCTGCTCGGCTCCCTCTTTGCGGGCAACGCCTCGGCGCTCCTTTTCTCTCTGCTCGGGGGACTTGCCGCCATGCTGGTGATGATCGCGCTGCACGCTCTGCCGCGGCTCTCGGTCTACGGCGTGTCCGTCGGCGGCGCGGCAGCGCACAACTGCGGACAGGTCGCCGCCGCGATGCTCACGCTCGGCTCGGCCGCGCCGCTCGCTTACCTGCCGTTTCTGCTGCTCGTGTCGGTGTTCACCGGCGCGCTGACCGGCTTCGTTGCCGCGCTGCTGTTCCGCGCCATGCGTCACGCGCGGACGAAATGAAATGAAGTGTAAAAATCAAACGCTCCGACCTTCGTCGGAGCGTTTGATTTTTTATTTTCGGGCTGTTTTTTACAGATTGTGCACGCGCAGGGCGCGGATGGCGTTGAGCACCGCAAGGACCATCACGCCGACGTCGGCGAAAATGCCCATCCACATATTCGCAAAGCCGAGGGCGACGAGCAGCAGGCACAGCAGCTTCACGCCGAGGGAAAAGACGATGTTCTCATGCACGATGCGGATGCACTTGCGGGAGATTTTGATGGCCTTGGCGATCTTCATCGGGTCGTCGTCCATCAGCACCACATCGGCAGCCTCGATGGCCGCGTCGCTGCCCATTGCGCCCATGGCGATGCCGATGTCCGCGCGGGAGAGCACGGGCGCGTCGTTGATGCCGTCGCCGACGAAGGCAAGCTTCGCGCCCTCCGGCTCGGCCTTGAGCAGCTCCTCGACCCGCGCGACCTTATCGGCGGGCAGCAGCTCCGCGCGGACCTCATCCACCCCGAGGTCACGCGCCACATAGTCCGCGACCTTCTGAATGTCGCCGGTGAGCATGACGGTCTTGGTGACGCCCGCCGCCTTGAGCGCGGCGATGGCGTCGCGGGAATGGGGCTTTTCCACATCGGAGATAACGATGTGGCCCGCGTACTCGCCGTTCACCGCGATATGGACGATGGTGCCGACGCTGTGGCACTCGTGCCACGCGACGCCCAACTCCTCCATGAGCTTGCCGTTTCCGGCGGCGACGGTCACGCCGTCCACCACCGCGGTCACGCCGCGGCCGCTGTGCTCCTGAATGTCCGTGACGCGGGAGCGGTCCAGCGCACCGCCGGCAGCCTTTTGCAGGCTCTTGCTGATGGGGTGCGAGGACGCGCACTCGGCAAGCGCCGCGTATTCGAGCAGCTTTTCCTGCGCCATCGGGCTGTGATGCACGGCGCTGACCTCAAACACGCCCTGCGTGAGCGTGCCGGTCTTGTCGAATACGACGGTCTTCGTCCGGGAGAGGGCCTCGAGGTAGTTGGAGCCCTTGATGAGCACGCCTTCCTTGCCCGCGCCGCCGAGACCGGCGAAGAAGCTGAGCGGGATACTGATGACAAGCGCGCAGGGGCAGGAGATGACGAGGAAGGTCAGCGCACGGTAGACCCAGGTGCCCCAGTCCGCGTCCGCGCCGGAGACGGTCAGCGCCAGCGGCGGCAGGATGGCGAGCGCGAGCGCGCTGTAGCACACGGCGGGGGTGTAGACCTTGGCAAAGCGGGAAATGAAGCTCTCGGAGCGGGACTTGTGGCTGCTGGAATTTTCCATCAGCTCCAGAATTTTGGAAACCGTGGATTCGCCGAACGCCTTCGTTGTGCGGACCTTCAGAACGCCCGTCATGTTGATGCAGCCGCTGATGATCTCGTCGCCCGCGCTCACATCGCGCGGCAGGCTCTCGCCGGTCAGCGCGGCGGTGTTGAGCGTGGAGACACCGTCCTCGACCACGCCGTCGATGGGCACCTTTTCGCCCGGCTGGACGGTGATGACCGTGCCGACGGCGACGTCGTCGGGGTCGACCTGCTCGAGCTTACCGTCGCGCTCGATGTTCGCATAGTCGGGACGGATATCCATGAGCGCGGTGATGCTGCGGCGGGACTTGCCGACCGCGTAGCTCTGGAACAGCTCGCCGATCTGATAAAAGAGCATGACGGCGACCGCCTCGGAATAGTCGCCGCTCCTTTCATAGAGTGCCAGCGCGATGGCACCGACGGTCGCAACTGCCATGAGAAAATTTTCGTCGAACACCTGCCGGTTGCAGATGCCCTTCCACGCCTTGCGCAGGATGTCGCAGCCGACCGTCAGGTAGGCCGCAAAATAGAGCGCGGCGGAGACGGGCGCCGGCAGGGGAATCAATTTCGCCGCGAGGAACAGCACCGCCGCGGCCAAGATGCGATAGAGCATCTTTTTCTGTTTCTTCGTCATGGGAAAGCCCTCCGTAGAAGTCCGCCCCGAGGTCTGTCCCCGGGGCGGTGTGATTTACAGGTAGATCTCGCAGTCGTCCTCGACCTTTTTGCAGTTCTTCAAAACGGCCTTCATCACGGTCTTGGGGTCCTGACCGTCGGCAAATTCCACCGTCATCTTCTGCGTCATGAAGTTGACCACCGCGTCCGCGACGCCCTCGGTCTTCTTCGCGGCATCCTCCATCAAATTCGCGCAGTTGGCGCAGTCCACTTCGATCGGATAGGTCTTTTTCATCGTAAAATGCCCCTTTCTTTTTTGTCGCTTAAACAATTAAGCACTTGTTTAATTCTTATGGCTGTACTATACTGAAGATACTCGAAAAAGTCAAGGGCTTCGCCGCGTTCTCTGCCGAACGGGCGAAAAGTCCTGCCAAACGGGAGATTCGACACACAGGACCACCGGAAAAGGAGCGGAAATATGCAACCGTTTGAGCTTCCCCATCGGCACGAGGACGCCTCACATCTGCATGAATTGGAGGAGTACCTCCGCAGGACCGAGTATTTTCAAACCGTCGCGCTGGTCTTTCGCCAGCTCTCCGACGCAAACCGCGTGCGGCTTTTCTGGCTTTTGTGCCACTGCGAGGAGTGCGTGGTCAACCTCGCGGCCATGATGGGCATGAGCCCGCCCGCGCTCTCGCATCACCTGCGCCAGCTGCGTGAGAGCGGACTGATCGTCAGCCGCCGCGACGGCAAGGAGGTCTACTACAAGGCCGCAGAGAGCGAACAGGCGCAGCTGCTGCACCGCATGATCGAGCGCACCGTGGAGATCGCCTGCCCCGAGGAAGGCGAGGACGTCGCCTCCGCCCCGCACCTGCCGCCGCTCGACGCGCACGCGCTCGAGGGCGCGCACGGGTGCAGCGCCGAGCAGCTTGAGACCATCCGCCGCGTCCACGAGGCGCTGACCGCAGACCTCTCCAGCCGCATCACCATCGACGAGCTCTCGCGCCGCTTCCTGATGAACCCCTCCACGATGAAGGAGGTCTTCAAGACCGTTTACGGGCAGTCCATCGCCGCGCACATCCGCGAGCACCGCATGGAGCGCGCGGCAGAGCTGCTGCACGAAACGGACGCGAGCATGGCGGAGATCGCCGCTGCCATCGGCTACGAGAGCGCGAGCAAATTCTCCGCCGAATTCCGCAAAGCCTACGGCGCGCTGCCGACGGAGTATCGCCGCGCCGCACGCGCGGAAAAAGGATAGGGGCTTGCAGTCCGCAGAAAGTGTGTTATCATGGAAGCAGAAACCAATGAAACGGAGAGAAGAGAAATGGGCATTGTCGTTTTGGGCGCGGTCTTTGTGGACATCAAGGGCTATCCCTCGGACGTTTACATTCCCGGCGGGCGCAACGCCGGCCGGGTGGAGCAGATGCACGGCGGCGTGAGCCGCAACATTGTGGAGGACATTGCCAACGTCGAGCTGCAGCCGACCTTCATCGGTCTGGTGGACGACACCGGCGCGGGCGCGGATGTGGTGCGCAAGCTCAAGGCGCATAAGGTCAACACGGACTACATCCGCGTAACGAAGGACGGCATGGGCACCTGGCTCGCTATCTTCGACAACGGCGGCGACGTGGTGGCGGCCATCTCCAAGCGGCCCGACCTCCGTCCGATCCTGAGCATTTTAGAGGAGCAGGGCGACGAGATCATTTCCCGCGCCGACAGCATCGCCTTTGAGATCGACATGGATAAGGAGATCGTGAAGAAGGTCTTTGCCCTTGCCGAGAAATATCACAAGCCGGTGTACGCGGTGGTGTCAAACATGAGCATCGCGGTAGAGCGGCGCGACTTCTTCCGCTCGACGCACTGCTTCGTCTGCAACCAGCAGGAGGCGGGCATCCTTTTCTCCGAGGATTACGACGACAAGACGCCGGAGGAGATGCAGAGGCTCCTCGCCGCGCGCATCCGCAGCGCACAGATCCCGCGCATGGTGGTGACGATGGGCGCGCAGGGCGCGGTGTATGCCACGAACGACGGCGAGGAGGGCTGGTGCCCCGCCAAGAAGGTGGACGTGAAGGACACCACCGGCGCGGGCGATGCCTTCTTCGCGGGCGTGACCATCGGCCTGACCTACGGCAAGACAATGGCGGAGGCCTGCGAGATCGGCACGCGGCTGGCCGCGTCGGTCATCTGCACATCGGAAAACGTCTGCCCGCGCTTTCTGCCGAGCGAGTTCGGCATCGACCCGAGCGGGCTTGAGCGCGAGCAGCTTTCGCTGGAGCTGTAATATGGGAGAGGAGAAGGCCGCAGCCTTCTCCTCTTTCGCGTCAAAAGGTCTTTCCCAGCGCGTCGGCGCGGGCAAGGGCCTCGTCCATCCGTGAGCGCGCGTCCACGCGCTCGTCGTCCAGCCCCTCGGCGCAGAGCAGCTCAAATTTCGGGATGCCGAACATGGCGCACAGCGCCTTGAGCTGGCGCGCGCCCATCTCCATCCATTCCGTTTCCGGCAGGGAGTAATCCCCGCCGCGCGTGGTGACGAGCAGCAGCTTTTCCGCGCGGCAGCGGCCGACAAGCTCGCTTTCCTCGTAGCCGAAGGTGATGTCGCGCATGGAAACGCGCTCAAGGTAAATTTTCAGAATGGCGGGGAAGGATAATTCCCAGAACGGCGCGGCGAGCACGATGCGGTCCGCGCGGGCAAACTGCCATGCGTCGGCGAACAGCGGATCGGCGAGCTTCCCCGCGGCGGCAAGCGCGTCGCGGCGGGCCAGCACCTCGGGGTACTGCGGCTCGAGACGGTCGCGCATGAGGTCGCGGCGAAGGATCGCTGCGTCCGGATTCGCAGCGGCGTAGGACGATAAAAAGCGTTCGGCGAGCATACGGGAGCGGGACTCCGCGCTCCGCACACAGGCATCCACAAACAAAAGCTGCGGCATAGTCGGCCTCCTTTGGTCGGGAAAATCTTGCTCCTATTATATCCGCTTTGCCGCGGCGCGGCAAGCCGCGCTGAAAATTTTTCGCGCGGACGTTGCCAAACGGCGAAAAACAGCGTATCATGCTTGCAGATCAATGCTCAAGAGGTGCCGTATGTTTCTTCTTTACATGAATCCCATTCTGATCGCCGCGGCGGTCGTGCCGGCGGTCTTTCTGCTCATCAGGGTCTATCGCGCCGACCGTCTGGAGCCGGAGCCGTCGGGGCTGCTGCTCTCGCTGATCCTGCGCGGCGTGTTCGCCACGGTCATCGCGATGGTGCTCGAGGAGCTCGGCTCAGCCCTGCTTGGGAGCGTCTATGCGGAAAACTCCCTGCCCTACAACGTCATCATGTACTTTGTCATCGTCGCCTTTTCCGAGGAGGGCGCAAAGTATATCCTGCTCCGCCGCCGGACATGGCGCTCGGACGCCTTCAACTGCCAGTTCGACGGCGTGGTGTACGCCGTGTTCGTCTCGCTCGGCTTCGCCCTGTGGGAAAATCTCGGCTACGTCGCCATGTACGGCCTGAGCACCGCGCTCGTGCGCGCCGTGACCGCAGTCCCCGGCCACGCCTGCTTCGGCGTGTTCATGGGCGTCTACTACGGCCGCGCCAAGCGCTATGACAACGACGGCGACTTCGTGAAGGCCAAGCGCTGCCGCACGATGGCGGTCCTGATGCCCGCGCTGCTGCACGGCGCCTATGATTTCATCGCCACGATGGAGGACCCTAACTGCGAATGGATGTTCCTTGTCTTTGTGCTTGCGCTGTTCGCCGTGTCGCTGAAGCTCGTGCGTGTCGGCTCGCACAGCGACCGCTACATCGACGGCGGCGAGGGTCCGCTGTTCTTCGGATAACGGCATAAGAAAAGAGACGAGAGCGCGTGCTTTCGTCTCTTTTTTTCATCGCATCCGACGCTTATTCGGCGGCGTATTCCAGACCGTTCATGCGGCAGAGCGTGTTGATGACCGCAAAGATGATGACCGCGCCGAGGTTGGCGGTGGTGTTGTCCTGATCGAAGCGAGGGGATATCTCGCAGATGTCGAAGCCGCGGACCTTGCGCGTGCGCAGAACGTGCTTGAGCAGCGGCAGCACGACCTCGGGATCGAGTCCCAGCGACTGCGGCGCGCTGACGCCGGGCGCGAAGGCCGAGGAGAACACGTCCGTGCAGACGGTGATGTAGGCGTCGCGGCAGCGGTAGAGGAAGGTGTCCATGCGCTCCAAAATGGACTCCATGTTGCTGCCCTGGATCTCCTTGGCGAGCACATAGTCCACGCCCAGCTCCCGCGCCTTTTTGAACAGGCTCACAGTGTTGCTGTGCTGCTGGATGCCGATGGGGAAGTAGTGGTACGGCGTGCCCTCGGCCCTGCACACGTCCGCCATCTGGCGGAACATCGTGCCGGAGGAATTGCCCATGTCGTAGGGTCGCAGGTCGAAGTGCGCGTCGAAGTTCACGATGCCGAGCTCCGGCGTGCGGCCCTTGTCCTTGAGGTAATTGTGCTGGCCCTGAAAGTGGCCGAAGGTCGTCTCGTGACCGCCGCCGAGCACGATGGGGAAGAGCCTGCGGCGCAATATCTCCTCGACCGCGAGGCCCAGCTCACGCTGGCCCTCCTCAAGAGAGATCTCGTCGCAGACGATGTCGCCCGCATCGAAGAGCTTGACCTCCTGCGAAAAGGTGCAGGGGAGGTTCGACATCTGACCGCGCACGAAGTCCGGCGCGAGCGCCGTGCCGGTGCGGCCCTTGTTGCGCGCCACGCCCTTGTCGCTGCAAAAGCCGACAAAGGCAAAGCCGAGCGCCCCGTCGAACGGCGCACCGCCGTCGTTGAGATCGAGCGGCTGCACCCACTGGTGCCAGCGGAAGGCGTCGTAATCGCTGTCGCTGTCTACGCGGCCCTTCCAGCAGGGCATGGCGCTGACATAATGATCCAAAAGCATGAAAAAGCCTCCAATCCGAAAATTTACTCGTCCAGCTTGAGGACGGCAAGGAACGCCTCCGTCGGCACCTGCACCGTGCCGAGGTTGCGCATCTTCTTTTTGCCCGAAAGGGCCGCGCCCTTTCGGCGGCTCCGCCGCCGTCATTCAACGCACGCCGCTGCCGCGGCGGCTCGCTTGCGCTCGCAGGAGGGCAAAAATCACTCGTCCAGCTTGAGGACGGCAAGGAACGCCTCTGTCGGCACCTGCACCGTGCCAAGGTTGCGCATCTTCTTTTTGCCCTCCTTCTGCTTCTCGAGCAGCTTCTTTTTGCGCGTGATGTCGCCGCCGTAGCACTTGGCGAGCACGTCCTTGCGCATGGCCTTGACCGTCTCGCGCGCAATGACGCGTCCGCCGATGGCGGCCTGCACCGGAACCTCGAAAAGCTGGCGGGGAATGTTGTCCTTGAGCTTTTCACACAGGCGGCGCGCGCGGGGATACGCCTTATCCTTATGTGCGATGAAGCTCAGCGCGTCCACCTGGTCGCCGTTGAGCAGCATATCGACCTTCACGAGCTCGCTGCGGCGGTAGCCGGAGAGCTCGTAGTCGAGCGAGGCGTAGCCCTTGGTGTTGGCCTTGAGCGCGTCGAAGAAATCGTAGATGATCTCGTTGAGCGGCATTTCGTAGTGCAGCTCGACGAGGTAGGTATCAAGGTACTGCATATCCTTAAATTCACCGCGGCGCTCCTGACACATCGGCATAATGTTGCCGACGTAGTCGGGCGGCGTGACGATGGTGACCTTGACGTAGGGCTCCTCCGCGTGCTCGATGACGCTCGGGTCGGGGTAGTTGTGCGGATTGTCCACGCGCACCATCGTGCCGTCGGTCTTGTAAACCTCATAAATAACGCTCGGCAGCGTGGTGACGAGGTCGAGGTCAAATTCGCGCTCAAGCCGCTCCTGAATGACCTCCATGTGCAGCATTCCGAGGAAGCCGCAGCGGAAGCCGAAGCCGAGGGCGACGGAGCTTTCCGGCTCGAAGGTCAGGCTGGCGTCGTTGAGCTGGAGCTTTTCCAGCGCGTCGCGCAGGTCGGGGTACTTGCTGCCGTCCTCGGTGTAGATGCCGCAGTAGACCATCGAGCGCACCTTGCGGTAGCCAGGCAGCGGCTCGCTTGCGGGGTTCTCCGCGCCCGTCACGGTGTCGCCGATCTGCGTTTCGTGGACGTCCTTGATGCTGGCGGTGAAGTAGCCGACCTGACCAGCCTCAAGCTGCTTCGCCGGCTCCAGCCCCAACGGGCGCATCAGGCCGCATTCGAGCACCTTGAAGGTCGCGCCGGTCGCCATCATCCTGATCTCCATGCCGGGCCTGATGGTGCCGTCCTTGAGGCGCATATAGACGATCACGCCGCGGTAGGCGTCATAATAGCTGTCGAAGATCAGCGCCTTGAGCGGGGCGTTCGGGTCGCCCTTGGGTGCGGGGAGGTTGTGGACGATGTCCTCAAGCACCGCGTCGATGTTGATGCCGAGCTTGGCGGAGATCTCCGGCGCGTCCTCGGCGGGGATGGCGAGGATATTCTCGATCTCCTCCTTCACACGCTTGGGATCGGCGGCAGGCAGGTCGATCTTGTTGATGACGGGGCGGATCTCCAGATCGTGCTCCATCGCAAGATAGGTGTTCGCGAGCGTCTGCGCCTCGATGCCCTGCGAGGCGTCCACGATGAGCAGCGCGCCCTCGCAGGCGGCGAGAGAGCGCGAGACCTCGTAGTTGAAGTCCACATGACCCGGGGTGTCGATGAGGTTGAGCGTGTAGACCTGCCCGTCCTGCGCGGTGTAGTCGAAGGTGACGGCGCGGGCCTTGATGGTGATGCCGCGCTCGCGCTCGAGGTCCATATTGTCGAGGATCTGATCCTCCATCTCGCGCGCGGAGACGGCGTTGCACTTTTCCAGCAGGCGGTCCGCCAGCGTGGACTTGCCATGGTCGATATGCGCGATGATGCTGAAGTTGCGGATGTTTTTTTCGTTCATAGCGGTTGCTCCTGCATGGTGTTAATGGGAAGATGGCATCTGCGCGATCCATTTATTAGCCTGCTCGTCGGCGGCGTGCAGCACCTGCGTCATGCTCTGCGCGAGGCCGGGGTAGCTGCCGGTCAGCGTCTCGGCGTCCATCGCGGGAAACGCGCCGTCCCCGGCGGCGTGCCGCTTGAGCGCAAGGCGGTAGAGCGCGCGGCTTTGCAGCATCGCGGCGTCGCTTGCGCCGGCGGAGAAGGCCGCCGCGTCGAGCGCGAAGAAGGCGTCCTTCCCGCCCGCGGCGCGGTGCAGCGCACGGTAGAGCGGATAGATCGCCGCGCCGAGATACTGTCCCGCCGCGGTGACGGCCTCACGGCAATTCGTCTTGCCAAGCAGCTCGAAGAGCAGGTTGACGGTGTTCACCAGCAGCTTCTTTTGCAGCGTAGCGGCGATGCTGCCGCGCAGGGTGCCCTTCTCGTCGCTCGAGTCGTACAGCTCGTCGGAGTCGATCATGCCGCCGTCGCGGTCGAGCGTGCGGCCGAGCAGATAGTCCGCGGAGACGTGATAGTAGTCGCACGCCTTCTTCACAAAGGCGAGTCCCGGTTCGCGGACGCCGTTTTCATAGTGGCTCAAAAGCGCCTGCGAGATGCCGAGGTCGGCAGCCGCCTTGCGCTGGGAGATCTCTTTCTCCTGCCGCAGCAGGGCTAGGGTGCGCGAAAAATCAGCGTTCATGCGCGTTTTTCTTCCTCATTTCTACAGATTGCAATTACAGCTCGTAGAGTATAGCAGGTTTTATACCGCTTGTAAATGATTTTTTAGAACTCCGGCGTGTAGTTGCTGCGATCCTGCCGCGGCGGCTCCTCCGGCGCGGTGGCGCGCAGGTAGAAGCCGCACTCGGAGAGCGTGTAGTAGGGCAGAAAATAGATCTGCACCAGCATGGAGGCCAGTCCGCCGAGCAGCGAGCCGAGCATAATGGCGGGGAAGCTGTCGAGAATGAGGGCGATGACCAACGCCTCGTAAACGCCCAGAACGACGCCGAAAAGCAGGATCCAACCGAAGAAGCTCAGCTCCAGCCGGAAAAGCTGACCCTTATAGCCGATCGTCTGCCGCTTGCTGCGGTTAAGCGCCTCCATCACGCCAAGCTCCGGATTCTGGCAGAGGTTCCAGATGGCGAAGGAGTAGCGGTAGACCGCAATGATTCCGGGGATCACGAAAAGCATCGACCACAGGGCGACGAAAAATCCCTCGACGATGTACAGGGCGATGACCTTGCCGGCAAAGGTGAAGCCGTCGAACAGGCTCTCGTAGGGCATCTCCTCGCGGCGGTGGACGCCGAGACAGTAGCACTTATAGCCCGCGTCGAGCACCTGCGTAATGAGGCCGATGAGGATGCTGGCGAAGGAAACGGACACAAAGGCCACGCCGACGATGCGGCCGGTCAGGCTCGTGAGCGCCGTGTCGAGCAGGCTCAGCGCGAGCGAAACGGCAAGAAACAGCAGCGTGAATTTGATGGGCGAGACCCTCGCCGTGCGGATCAGTTCTCTGGCCTCGCGCCTGATCGCAGCGCGGTCGAGCTGACGGATGGGCATGATACGGTCCTCCTTATCCTTTGTAGAAAAAGTATAGCACCCGCTCTCCGGCGCGTCAAGCGGGCATAGCCGGCGGCGCGGGGACATAGCATAGTTCGGCGGAAGAGGCAAAATCGGAAGCCGCTTCGCATACAGGAAGCGTAAAAATTCAACAAATTTCGATAAATTGCCGGAAAATGTGCGTTTTGGCGAAAAGTTATGACTGGACAACGCTTTGCAGTTGATGTATAATCTCAACGATTATGGAGTAGTGTGCGCATTGCTCCAAGCAGTAAAAGATGAGGTGAAGACAATGGCACAAGCTTTCTTTGGCGGCGTTCATCCCAACGACATGAAGGCCGCAACGAATGAGAAGGCCATCGAGCAGCTCTCTCCCCCGCCCGCTCAGGTGGTCATTCCCATGTCGATGCACTTCGGTGCACCGTGTACCCCCATCGTGTCTGTCGGTGACTATGTGAAGGTCGGTCAGAAGATCGGCGAGTTCAAGGGTCTCGGCGCTCCCATCCATGCCAGCGTTTCCGGCAAGGTGGTCGCGATCGAGCCGCGCCCGTATTCCATGGGCGGCAACATGACCTCCGTCGTGATCGAGAACGATTATCAGAACACCGTCAGCGAAGAGGTCAAGGCTCCGGCCGACCCGAACGCTCTGACCACGGAGGAGATGATCGAGATCGTCAAGAACGCCGGTATCGTCGGTATGGGCGGCGCGACGTTCCCGACCCACGTCAAGATCTCCGGCGGCATCGGCCAGGTCACAACCGTGATCATCAACGGTGCGGAGTGCGAGCCCTACATCACCGGCGACCATCGCGCGATGCTCGAGCGCACCGAGGAGATCATCGGCGGCGCGAGCTATCTCGTCAAGATGTTCGGCGTGGATAAAGCCATCATCGGCGTGGAGGACAACAAGAAGAACGGCATCGACGCGCTCAACAGGGTCATTGCGGAGACCAAGGCGCCCGTCATCGTCGTGCCTCTTCACTGCCGTTACCCGCAGGGCGGTGAAAAACAGCTCTGCCAGGCCATCACCGGCAAGCAGGTGCCTCCCGGCGGTCTGCCCAGCGCCATCGGCTGCGCCGTGTTCAACATCAACACGACCATCGCCATCTTCCGCGCCATCACGACCGGTATGCCCGTTGTGAGCAAGGTCGTCACCGTGTCCGGCTCCGGCGTGATCGAGCCGAAGAACGTTGAGTGCCCCATCGGCACCCCCGTTTCCTGCCTGTTTGATTACTGCGGCGGTCTGAAGGACGAGACCTTCAAGATCATCGCGGGCGGCCCGATGATGGGTATGGCGCAGTACACCTGCGATATTCCTGTCGCCAAGGGCACCGGCGCGATGCTCGCCTTCGCCGCCGACGAGGACAAGACCGTTGAGAACCCCACCTGCATCCGCTGCGGCCGCTGCGTGGAGGCCTGCCCCGTGCATCTCGAGCCCCTCTATATGTATATGTATGAGCAGAAGGGCATGATCGAGGAGCTGGAGGCCGCCAACATCATGGACTGCATGGAATGCGGCGCCTGCGCCTACATCTGCCCGGGCCGTCTGCACCTGACGCAGACCTTCAAGACCGGCAAGCAGAAGGTCAAGGACGCTGCCGCCAAGAGAAAAGCCGCCGCCGAGGCCGCTAAGGCTGCCGAGGCTGCGAAGAAGGAGGCATAAGAGAAATGACTGATTATAAGAATCTGAAGCTCAGAGCTTCCTCCAACCCCCACATCCGCAACGGCGAGGACACGCGCGGGCTGATGCTCGACGTCATCATCGCCCTGATGCCCGCCCTGCTCTTCGGCGTGTGGCACTTCGGCGTCCGCGTGGCGATCTCCGCGGTCGTTTCCGTCGCCTCCGCCATCTTCTTTGAGTGGCTCTACCGCAAGCTGCTGCATAAGCCCCAGATGATCGGCGACCTGTCCGCCGCCGTCACGGGCCTGCTGCTGAGCATGGTCTGCCCGCCGGAGCTTCCCGTGTGGATGCTCGTGGTCGGCAACTTCTTCGCCATCTTCGTCGTCAAGCAGCTCTACGGCGGCTTGGGCAAAAACTTCCTCAACCCCGCGCTCGCCGCGCGTGCCGCGCTCGTCGCGTGCTACGCCTCCGCCATGACCAGCTGGAGCAAGGTCGACGCCGCCACCGGCGCGACCCCGATGGCTCTGCTCAAGGCCGGCGACATGGAGGCGCTGACCGCCGCCTATCCCATCAAGGATATGGCCATCGGCTTCATCAGCGGCTCCGCCGGTGAGGTCTCCGCGCTGATGCTGCTCATCGGCGGCGTTTACCTCATCGTCCGCAAGGTCATCTCCTGGCAGACTCCGGTCGCCTACATCGCCACCGTCGCAGTCGTCACCTTCCTGTTCCCGCGCGGCAACGACCCCATGACCTTCATGCTCTACAACGTGCTCGGCGGCGGTCTGTTCCTCGGCGCCTTCTTCATGGCGACCGACTATGTGACCTCCCCTGTCACCAAGAAGGGCCAGCTCATCTTCGGTCTCGGCTGCGGCCTGATCACGGTGTTCATCCGCTACTTCGGCTCCTATCCCGAGGGCGTGTGCTACTCCATCCTGATCATGAACTGCTGCACCTGGATCATCGACAAATACACCAAGCCCACCCGCTTCGGCGTTGACAAGAAAGCCAAGAAGGAGGCGGCAAAATAATGAAGATCGAAGGTAAATTCATTCTCAAGGTCGCCGGCACGCTGACCGCCATTTCTCTGGTCGTCGCGGCGCTGCTCGGCGCGACCAATGCGCTCACCGAGGACAAGATCGCAGCCATCAACAAGGCGAACACCGAGGTCGCTCTCGCGGCGGTCGTCAGCTCGCCCGACTGCGAGTTCCCGCCCATCGAGGAGATCCCGCAGGCCGCTATCGACGCCGCCAAGACGCAGAGCGGCAAGCTCACCGAGGCCTACCGCGTCGTCGTGAACGGCGAGGACGCCGGCTATGCGTTCAAGATCGTCGCCGGCGGCTCGCAGGGCGACATCGAAATGATCGTCGGCGTGGACGCCGACCTGGCCATCACGGGCATCTCCGTGGTCGACGCCGCCGAAACGAGCGGCATCGGCACCAAGGTCATCGCCAATGAGGCGACCACCGCCGGCACCGGTGCGCTCGATCAGTTCGTCGGCAAGTCCGGCGCGGGCTCGCTCGTCGTCAAGACCAACATCGACGCCGTTTCCGGCGCGACCGTGACCACCAAGGGCATCACCAAGGGCGCGAATGCCGCTCTGGCCGCCGCGGAAGCCATGGCTTAAGAAAGGGGGACGAGATCAATGAATTTTAAGAAACAGCTCAAAGACGGCCTTATCTATCAAAACCCCGTTCTGGTGCAGGTCCTCGGTATGTGCTCCACCATGGCCATCACCACCAGCATCTCCAACGGCGTCGGCATGGGCATTTCCGTCCTCATTATCCTGACGCTCTCCAACATCTTTATTTCGCTCCTGCGCAAGATCATCCCCAATGAAGTGCGTATCGCGTGCTACATCGTCGTCATCGCGGGCTTTGTCACCATCGTTGACCTGTGCCTGCAGGCGTTCTTCCCCGACATCGCCAAGAGCCTCGGCGTGTTCATTCCGCTGATCGTCGTCAACTGCATCGTGCTCGGCCGTGCCGAGGCCTTCGCCAGCAAGAACTCCGTCGCCGCCTCCGCAGTGGACGGCATCTGCCAGGGCATCGGCTACACCGTCGTTCTGGTCATCATGTGCACGGTGCGCGAGCTGCTTGGCGCCGGCACCCTGATGGGCATTCAGATCATGCCCGCGTCCTACACGCCGGCCCTGATGCTCGTGCTGCCCGTCGGCGGCTTCCTGTGCCTCGGCACGCTCATTGCCGTGATGCAGTGGGCGCTCGCCAGGAGCGAGAAGAAGGCCGCGGAAAAGAACGAAAAGGAGGGCAACTAAATGAGTATCACGTCCTTGCTTGCCATTTCCCTCGGCGCGATCCTGACCAATAACTTCATCTTCGCACAGTTCCTCGGTATCTGCCCGTTCCTCGGCGTCTCCAAGAAGAGCGACACCGCCATCGGCATGGGTCTCGCGGTCACTTTCGTCATGGGCATCGCCTCCGCCGTCTGCTTCGGCGTGAACAAGCTGCTCATCGCGCTGGACCTCGGCTATATGCAGACCGTGGCGTTCATCCTCGTCATCGCCGGCCTCGTGCAGTTCATCGAGATGTTCCTCAAGAAGTCCATGCCGTCTCTGTACACGGCTCTGGGCGTGTATCTGCCGCTCATCACCACTAACTGCGCCGTGCTCGGCGTGGTACTGCTGAACGTGCAGAACGACTACACCTTCATCGCATCTGTGGTCTACGGCATCACCGGCGGCCTCGGCTTCCTGCTGGCGATCTACCTGTTCTCCACCATCCGTGAGCGCGTGCAGTTCGCCGACTATCCCAAGTGCTTTGAAGGCTTCCCCATCGCGCTGATCACCGCAGGTCTGATCGCCCTGGCATTCATGGGCTTCTCCGGCCTGCAGGTCTGGCCCGTGTAAGGAGGGTAATGGAATATGGAAAATATCATTTTTGCTGTCCTCGTTCTGGGCGCGATCGCGATCGTGTTCGGCCTGATCCTCTCGGTCGCCGCAAAGGTCTTTGAGGTCAAGGTCGACGAGCGTCTGCCCAAGATCCAGGAGTGCCTGGCCGGCGCGAACTGCGGCGGCTGCGGCTACCCCGGCTGCGCCGGCTGCGCGGAAGCGATCCTCGCCGGCAAGGCTCCCGTCACCGCCTGCGCGCCCGCCGGCGCGGAGGGCGCTGCCAAGATCGCCGCGATCATGGGCATGGAAGCGCCCAGCGGTGAGAAGATGGTCGCTCACGTCATCTGCAACGGCGGCGATGCCGCTGTGAAAAACTTCGAGTACGTCGGCATTGCCGACTGCGTGGGCGCACTCAAGGTCGCCGGCGGCCCGACCGCCTGCTCCTTCGGCTGCTTGGGCTTCGGCTCCTGCGTCGCCGCCTGCCAGTTCGACGCTCTGCACATCAACGACAAGGGCGTTGCCGAGGTCGACAAGGAAAAGTGCACCAACTGCGGCGCCTGCCGTGAGGCCTGCCCGCGCAAGCTGATCATCGAGGTCCCCTACAAGCAGAAGGTGTTCGTCAACTGTGCGAACAAGAACAAGGGTCCCGCCGTCACCAAGGTCTGCGCCAACTCCTGCATCGCCTGCGGTATGTGCGAGCGCACCTGCAAGTTCGACGCCATCCATGTTGTGAACAACGTGGCCGTGATCGACTACACCAAGTGCCGCAACTGCACCATGTGCGCCAAGGCCTGCCCGAAGAACGCCATCGAACCCATTCCTACTCCCGAGGAGAAGGAGAAGTTCAAGGCCGCGCAGAAGGCCATGGCCGAGAAGAAGGCCGCTGCCGCCAAGGCTGCTGCCGAGGCTGCCGCCGCCGCGAAGGCCGCGGAGGCGCCGAAGGCCGAATAAGGCATCCTATTGCAAAAAGGAAGAGGAAAACCGGAAACGGTTTTCCTCTTCTTCTTTTATTATCCAATCTTAGTTCACAAACTGTTTACACACCGCCCTATTGACATTGGCATACACTGGTGGTACACTGCGTTTAGCACTCGAGGATAAGGAGTGCTAAATCCATGAGAGAGGGTCGGAGGCATGGAGCTGAGCGCACGCAAAAAGCAGATACTCAAGCGTGTGATCGAGGATTACATTGCCTCCGCTGAGCCGGTCGGCTCGAAGGCCATCGCGCAGGAGATGGGCGGGAGCGTTTCCTCCGCCACCGTGCGCAATGAGCTTGCCGAGCTGTCCGATCTGGGCTACCTCGAGCAGCCGCACACCTCCGCCGGCCGCGTGCCGTCCCCCAAGGGCTACCGGCTGTATGTCAACGAGCTGATGGAGCGGCGCGAGGTCTCCGAGGCGGAAGCGGAGGAGATCAACGAGACGCTGCAGGACAAAATGTCCGCCGCGGGCAGCATGATCTCGCAGGCCGGGCAGATGGTATCCTCCATCGTCGATTATCCCGCCTACGCGGTCGCCGAGGGCAAAAGCGGCGTGACCGTCAAGCGCTTCGAGCTGCTGGGCGTGGACGACACGAGCTTCATCACCGTCGTGATGACGGACGACAGCCGCGTGAAGTCCCAGCTGCAGCGCTCGCCGCTCGCGTTCGACCGTGCGCGGCTCACCGATCTGAGCGCTCTGCTCAACACGCACTTCACCAAGCAGTCCCGCGAGGAGATGAGCGCGAAGCTCATGGGGCTTTCCGATCAGATCGCGCCGGAACTGTTTCTGGTGCTCTCCGCGACAGTCGGCTATGCCGCCGAAATTCTGGAAGAGGCCGCCAAAAAGGACGTGTTCACCACCGGCGCGAGCCAGATTCTGAAGATGCCCGAGTACCGCGACCTCGATAAAGCGCACGACCTGATGACGTTCTTTGTGGACAACAAGGAAAATCTCCCGGTCCCCGAGGACGACACCCCGCTGAAGATCCTCATCGGGCCGGAAAATGTCAACGAGGCCCTGCGCGACACGAGCGTCGTCGTCGCCAGCTATGACATCGGCGGCGGGATGCGCGGGCTGGTCGGTGTGGTCGGTCCCACAAGAATGGATTACGCCACCGTGACCGCACGGTTGAGCTACTTTGCAGACAGTCTGACGCGGATGTTCGGGAAAAGCGAGCTTCCGCCCAAGGAAGAGAAGGAGTAAGAAATGCCGAAGAAGGATAAGCAGAACGCACAGCCCGAGACCCCCGAAAAGGAGCCGCAGGCCGCGGCTGCCGAGGAAAAGGAGCTTCCCCCCGAGGATAAGAAGGAGGAAGCGAAGGCCGAGACCTTCACCGTCACGCGCGAGCAGATGGAGAAGATGGAGGGCCTTGCCAAGCAGCTTGCCGAGGAGCATGACCAGTATCTGCGGCTCGCCGCCGAATACGATAACTACCGCAAGCGCACCGCCAAGGAAAAGGAAGGCATCTACGCCAACGCGAAAATCGACACCATCAAGGGTATGCTTCCGGTGTACGACAATCTCGAGCGCGGCCTCGCCCAGTTCGGCGCGGAGGACGACGATCCCCACAAGAAGGGGCTCGAGATGATCTTCAACCAGTATAAAGAAGCGCTCACCAAGCTCGGCGTCACACCGATCGACTGCGTGGGCAAGGAATTTGATCCCGAGCGGCACAACGCCGTGATGCACATTGAGGACGAGAGCTGCGGCGAAAATACCGTGGTCGAGGTCCTGCAGCAGGGCTTCATGCTCGGCGACAAGGTCCTGCGCTTTGCGATCGTCAAGGTCGCCAATTAAAATCGCAAACAAATAAAATTAAGATAGATTCAGGAGGACAAAATTATGTCTAAAGTCATCGGTATTGATTTAGGTACTACCAATAGCTGCGTTGCCGTTATGGAAGGCGGCGAAGCCGTCGTTATCCCCAACGCGGAGGGCAACCGCACCACGCCGTCCGTCGTCGCGTTCTCCAAGACCGGCGAGCGTATGGTCGGTCAGGTCGCCAAGCGTCAGGCCATCACCAATCCCGACCGCACCATCTCCTCCATCAAGCGTGAGATGGGCACGGATCACAAGGTCACCATCGACGGCAAGGCCTACACCCCGCAGGAGATCAGCGCAATGATCCTGCAGAAGCTCAAGAGCGACGCGGAGGCCTATCTGGGCCAGACCGTCACCGAGGCGGTCATCACCGTCCCCGCGTACTTCACCGACTCTCAGCGTCAGGCCACCAAGGACGCTGGCAAGATCGCCGGTCTTGAGGTCAAGCGTATCATCAACGAGCCGACCGCTGCCGCCCTCGCCTACGGCGTGGATAAGGAGCAGAGCCAGAAGGTCATGGTCTACGACCTCGGCGGCGGCACGTTCGATGTCTCCATCCTCGACATCGACGACGGCGTGATCGAAGTTCTTGCCACCGCCGGCAACAACCGTCTCGGCGGCGACGACTTCGACGAGTGCATCATGAAGTGGATGGTCAGCGAGTTCAAGCGCACCGACGGCGTGGACCTCAGCGGCGACAAGGTCGCCATGCAGCGCCTGAAGGAAGCCGCCGAGAAGGCCAAGATCGAGCTGTCCGGCGTGACCTCCACCAACATCAACCTCCCGTATATCACCGCCGACGCCACCGGCCCGAAGCACCTCGACCTCACCCTCACCCGCGCAAAGTTCAACGAGCTGACCGCGCATCTGGTCGAAGCGACCGCCGGCCCCGTCAAGCAGGCCATGAGCGACGCCGGTCTTACCGGAAACGATATTCACAAGGTCCTGATGGTGGGCGGCTCCAGCCGTATCCCCGCCGTGCAGGAAATGGTCAAGAAGCTCACCGGTAAGGAAGGCTTCAAGGGCATCAACCCCGATGAGTGCGTCGCCATGGGCGCGGCTCTTCAGGCGGGCGTGCTGACCGGCGACGTCAAGGGCCTGCTGCTGCTCGATGTCACCCCGCTGAGCCTCGGCATCGAGACGATGGGCGGCGTGTGCACCAAGCTCATCGACCGCAACACCACCATCCCCGTGAAGAAGAGCCAGATCTTCTCCACCGCCGCCGACAACCAGACCAGCGTTGAGGTCAACGTCCTGCAGGGCGAGCGTGAGATGGCCGCCGCCAATAAGAGTCTCGGCCGCTTCCACCTCGACGGCATCGCTCCGGCGCGCCGCGGCGTGCCGCAGATCGAGGTCGCCTTTGACATCGACGCGAACGGCATCGTGAACGTCAGCGCAAAGGATCTCGGCACCGGCAAGGAGCAGCACATCACAATCACCTCCTCCACCAACATGAGCAAGGAGGACATTGAGAAGGCCGTCAAGGAAGCGGAGCAGTATGCCGCCGAGGACGCCAAGGTCAAGGAGAAGGTCGAGGTCCGCAATCAGGCCGACCAGATGGTCTACCAGAGCGAGAAGACCCTCGGCGAGGTGGGCGACAAGATCCCCGCGGACGAGAAGAGCAAGGTCCAGGCTGGCATCGACAAGCTCAAGGAGACCCTCAAGGGCGACGACACCGACGCCATCAAGGCCGCGACCGAGGAGCTCACGCAGCTCTTCTACGCGATGAGCGAGAAGCTCTACCAGCAGGCGAACCCGCAGGGCGCGCAGGGCGCAGGCCCCGACATGGGCGGCGCTCAGGGCGGCGCTCAGACCGGCCCCGACGGTCAGCAGTATTACGACGCCGACTACAAGGTGGTTGACGACGATGAGAACAAGAAGTAAAATAGACCAACCAACGCAGCGGGGACAGTATTCTACTGCCCCCGATTGCGGCGTTTTTAGGAGCATAGTCTATGGCTGAGAATAAAAGAGACTATTATGAGGTCCTCGGCGTCTCCAAGGGCGCTTCCGAGGAAGAGATCAAAAAAGCATACAAAAAGCTGGCGCGCAAGTACCACCCCGACATGAACCCCGGCGACAAGGAAGCCGAGGAGAAGTTCAAGGAGGTCAACGAGGCCAACGAGGTGCTCTCCGATCCCGAGAAGAAGGCGCGCTACGACCAGTTCGGCTTTGCCGGCGTAGACCCGAGCTACGGCGCGGGTGCGGGCGGCGGAGCCTACGGCGCGGGCGGCTTCGACTTCGGCGACCTCGGCGACATCTTCGGCAGCTTTTTCGGCGGCGGCTTCGGCGGCACGCGGGCGAACCCCAACGCGCCGCAGCGCGGCGAGAGCCTGCGCACGAGCGTCACCATCAGCTTTGAGGAGGCCGCCTTCGGCTGCGAAAAGGAGATCAGCATCGAGCGCGTCGAGCAGTGCGACACCTGCCGCGGCACCGGCTGCGAAAAGGGCACGACCGCCGAGGTCTGTCCCGACTGCCGCGGCACCGGCATGGTGCAGCAGCGCCGCCAGACGCCGCTCGGCTTCATGTCTACCTCCGCGCCCTGCGGGCGCTGCGGCGGCAAGGGCAGGATCATCCACCAGCCCTGCAAGGCCTGTCACGGCAGCGGCCAGCTCCGCCGCCGCAAGACGCTCAAGGTCACCATTCCCGCGGGCATTGACAACGGGCAGACCATCTCCCTGCGCGGGCAGGGCAACGCCGGCAGGAACGGCGGCCCGGCGGGCGATCTGCTGATCGTCATCGCCGTGCGTCCGCACGAGATCTTCCGCCGCGAGGGCACAAGCGTGCTGTGCGAGGCGCCCATCACCTTCACGCAGGCGGTGCTCGGCGCAGAGCTGGAGATCCCGACCATCGACGGCAAGGTGAAGTATTCCATCCCCGAGGGAACGCAGAGCGGCACGACCTTCCGTCTCAAGGGCAAGGGCATCCCCGGCCTGAACGGCCGCGCGCGCGGCGACCAGTATGTGACCGTTTACATCGAGACCCCGCGCAACCTCAACCGCGAGCAGAAGGAGGCGCTGCGCAAGTTCAGCGACACGCTCGGCGAGAGCAACTATGAGCAGCGCAAGAGCTTCTTCGGGAAATTCAAGCTATGAGAAACGGACATTTCATCACCGATTACCATTGCCATTCCACCGTCTCGCCCGACGGGCACAACACCATGCGCGAGATGGCGGAGGCCGCGGTGCGGCTGGGTGTAGACGACCTGTGTTTCACCGACCACATCGAGCCCCTGCCATGGGACCGCTGGAACGAGCCGCCCAAGGAAAAGCACAGCTACGACTGGGCCCCCATGCTCGCGCAGTTCCGCGAGGCACAGGAGGCCGTCGGCGGCCGCATCAAGCTGCACATGGGCGCGGAGCTGGGCGAATGCTCCTTTGCTCCCGACGTGGCAGACAGCTTTCTGGACGACGCGCCGCCGCTGGACTTCACCATCGGCTCGGTCCACTGCTACCGCACGGCCTCGGGCGAGGTCAACGACCTCACCTGGATCACGAGCACCGATCCCGCGGTGTGGTACGCCGCCTGCGAGAGCTACTTTGAGGAGATGGAAAAGCTGATCGACTGGGGCCGCTTTCAGGTCCTCGGACACATCACCCTCCCGCTGCGCTGGGCGAAGGAGCTGCGCGGCGTGGAGCTGGATTTCGACCGCTACGAGGAGCAGCTGCGCCATGTGATGCGCCGCGCCATCGAAAAGGGACTCGGCATCGAGTGCAACACCAACCGCGGCCATCTCCCCCTGCCGGACGGCAAATGGCTCAGACTCTACCACGAGCTCGGCGGCGAGCTCATCACCCTCGGCAGCGATGCCCACACGCCGGAGTACATCTCCTGCGCGATGGAGGCGCGGCAGGAGCTGCTCAAGGACTGCGGTCTGCGCTACTTTGCGACCTACGACCGGAAAAAGCCCATTTTCCACAAAATTTAACGATAGGCGAACGAACGATGAAAATTTCTCTCGGCTGCGATCACGGCGGCTACGCCCTCAAGGAGCACATTAAGGCATATCTGGAGTCCAAGGGCCACGAGGTCGTGGACTGCGGCACCTATTCCACCGACAGCTGCGACTATCCCATCTTCGGCGAGGCCGCGGCCCGCAAGGTCCAGAGCGGCGAGTGCGAGCGCGGCATCGTCATCTGTACCACTGGCATCGGCATTTCCATCGCCGCCAACAAGGTCAGGGGCATCCGCTGCGCGCTGTGCAGCGAGCCGCTGAGCGCGGAGATGACCCGCCGCCACAACAACGCCAATATGCTCGCCATGGGTGCCGGCATGATCGGCAAAAATATGGCCGAGCGCATCGTTGAAGTCTTCCTCTCCACCGAATTTGAGGGCGGCCGCCACGAGCGCCGCGTCGGTCTACTGGACGCCATCGAGGGCTGAAACCGAAAAATTCGACGAAAATCAACAGGAATTTACGAATTTCTGTTGATTTTCTTTTTCCATGCTTGTAAAATGTCCGTACAGCTTGAAAGGCAGGTGAGACGGATGCCATCGACAAAGGGATACCGCAGCTACCACGGCAAGGGCGGTGCGGGACGGATCGTTCTGATCGTTCTGCTGTGCCTGATCCTGCTCGCGGCGGTCGGCTTTCTGGTCCTGCAGCGCTACGCGGTGTACGGCTCCGACGGCAGCATCCGCTTTGACCTGCCGTGGAGGCAGACCGAGAAGCCGTCCGGCCCCTCCGCGCCCGACGGCGCGAGCCGGACGCCGGATGCTCCCGACGATAGCCCCGACGTCATCATCGACGAGCCCGAGCCACCGGCCAAGCCGGAGCTTACGGAGCTTCACGGCGCCGAGCTGAGCGAAAGCGTACTGCGCGGCAGCGCAGACGCAGCCCTCACCGCGGTCCCCGAAGGCGCAAACGCCGTCGCGCTGCGCGTGAAAAACGCGCGGGGCGAGCTGCTGTACGCCTCTGCCCTGCAGGAAGCCATCGACGTCAATGCCGTCAAGGGCAGCAGCGGCGCGAATGCCGTCATTGCGGCGCTGACCGGGAGCGAGGTCTACACCATCGCCCGCATCAACGCCGCGCACGACAGCCTCTATTCCTTTGCCCACATGGCCGACGCCGGTGTGCTGCAGCTCAACTACGCCGGCTACATCTGGTACGATCCCGACAGCACCTTTTATTTGGCGCCGGAAAAGCCCGCCGCGCGGCAGTACATCGTCTCCGTCGCGCGCGAATGCGCGGAGCTTGGCTTTGACGAGCTGCTTTTTGACGAGTTCGGCTATCCCACCCGCGGACGGCTCAACAACATCGACGAATCCGCGCGCACACTCTCCAAGAGCGCCGCGCTCGCGCAGCTCGCGGAGGAGCTTCGCAGTGGAACGGAGGCATACGGCGTCCGCCTTTCCGTGCAGCTCGACGCGGCGACCGTGCTCGCCGGTGGAAACGAGACGGCGGGGCAGGACCTCGCCGCGCTTGCCGCGGTCTTCGACCGCATCTATGTGGAAACGACGGCGGAGCAGCTTCCCGCGCTCACCGCGGCTCTGGAGCCGTATGACGCCGAGCTGGTGCCCATTCTCAGCGAAGCGCCCGCCTCGGGCAGCTATCTGCTGACAGCCTGAAGATAAAACGGAACGGTAAGCGGTGCTTACCGTTCCGTTTTCTTGTATCGCTCAGACCTCGAAGCTCTCTCCGTCCGCTGTGATGCGCACGACGCGCGCGGCGAGCGCGGGATATGCCGCACGGAAGCGATCGATGGTCTCGAACCTTTTCCACAGGTGCATGGGGAAAGCGTGGAGGACCTCGACGTTCTTCAGCAGCCACTCCAGCCCGAGCCCCTCGGCCTCCTCGCCCAGACGCGGATCGAGCGGCGCCATCGCCGCCGTGATCGCGGGCGCGATGCCGTTGTCCGCCGCCTCGTCGCGCACGGCGGAGGCGAGCTTTTCTATGGCGGCCTTGTAGTGGACGGCCATATTATTGCAGTAGGCCTTGCCCTCGCTCTCCCAATGCCACCAGTTCAGGTCGCCGCCGTGGTAGACCATTTTGCCCTCGGCGCGGAGCAGATAGGCGTTGCCGATGTCGGTGGACTTGATGGCGCGGACGCTCAGCTCCTCGCCGGCGGCCCCCGTGAGCAGAATGCTGTCGGGCCGCAGAACGGTCGTGTGGGCAAAGGCCTCGTCGGAGATGCCCAGCCACTTGCGGCGGCGCTCGGTCAGGCGCGTGTCGCGCGAGACAAAAAACTGCGTGAGCGGATATTGCTCCAGCAGGCCGAACACCTTCCCGTCAAAATGGTCCTCATGGCTGTGGCTGGAAAAGACCAGCAGCGGCTTTTGGGGATCGAGCGGCGGCAGCGTACCGGTGTAGTCCGGCTCGTAAACGTAGTCGAACAGCGTATAAAACTTGTCCCACTCAACGAGAAACGCGCTGTGGGCGATGAATGTGATCTTCATGGGAAAGACTCCTTTGCTCGGGTGCCGCCATTGTAACAGAAAAATACCGTATTGGCAAGGGCGCGGCGTTGTGCTATACTGAGAAAAATAAAGGGAGGACGGGCGCGGATGCTGAAAAAAGCGTACATTGAGATCACGAACCGCTGCAACCTGCGCTGCACGTTCTGTCCCGGCACAAAGCGCGCGCCACGCACGATGACGCCCGCCGAGTTCGACCTCGTGCTCGAGCGCCTCACGGGGCAGATAGAATATGTGTATCTGCATGTGATGGGTGAGCCGCTGAGCCATCCGCAGCTTGCGGAACTGCTCGCCCTCGCTGCGGCGCGGGAGAGGAAGGTCTGCATCACGACGAACGGGACGCTCCTCGCGCGGCAGACGGAAACGCTGCTCGCCGCACGGACGCTCCATAAGGTGAGCGTATCGCTCCACAGCTTTGAGGGGAACGACGGCGCACAGGAGCGCGAGCGGCAGTATCTGGAGGAGGTCTGGGCCTTTGCCGACCGCGCCGCCGCGCAGGGCGTCATCGTTGCGCTGCGGCTGTGGAATGAGGGCGGCGCGGAGACGCGCAACGGCGTGATCGAAGCCTTTCTTCACGAAAAATGTCCGGGCGAGTGGCCCGAGCCGCGCGGTGGCAGCTTCCGCCTGCGGGACAATTTGTACCTTGAGCGCGCAAAAAAATTCGACTGGCCCGACCTTAACGCACAGGAGCGCGGCACACAGTTCTGCTACGGCCTGCGCGACCAGCTCGGCGTGCTCGCCGACGGCACGGCGGTGCCGTGCTGTCTCGATCACGAGGGCGACATCGCGCTGGGGAATCTGTTCACGCAGCCGCTTTCGGAAATTCTGCAAAGCGAACGCGCGTGCGCGCTGCGCGAGGGCTTTTCGCGCCGCTGTCCGAGCGAGGAACTCTGCCGCCGCTGCGGCTTCGCCGCGCGCTTTTGACCGATAGGAGAAGCATGAACGAACAGGAACGACTCAACGCCCTCACCGCGCCGCTGCTGACGTGGTACGATATCCACAAGCGCGTCCTGCCGTGGCGCGGCATCCGCGATCCTTACCGCATCTGGGTGTCGGAGATCATGCTGCAGCAGACGCGCGTGCAGGCGGTGCTGGAATACTATGCCCGCTTTATGGCAGAGCTGCCCGACGTGTACGCGCTCGCGGCAGTGGGCGAGGAGCGGCTTTTCAAGCTCTGGGAGGGTCTGGGCTACTACTCCCGCGCACGGAACCTGCACCGTGCGGCGCAGGTTCTCGTAAACGACTGCGGCGGGGAATTTCCCCACACGCGCGAGGAGCTTCTGCGCCTCCCCGGCGTCGGCGACTATACGGCGAGCGCCATCGCCTCCATCGCCTTCGGTGAGCCGGAGCCTGCGGTGGACGGCAATCTCCTGCGCGTCGCCGCCCGGGTCGGCGGCATCGCGGAGGACATCATGGACGCCAAGGTGCGCAAGCGTTTTCGCGCCATGCTCACCGAAAGCATCGACTGCGAGCGTCCCGGCGAATGGAACCAGGCGATGATGGATCTCGGCGCGACGGTTTGCCTGCCGAACGGCGCGCCGCTGTGCGAAAAATGCCCCGCCCGCGCCTTCTGCGCGGCGTACCAAAACGGCATGACCGATGTGCTCCCCGTGCGCGCGGCGAAAAAACCGCGCAGGGTCGAGGAGCGGACTGTGTTCCTGCTCGTGCGGGACGGCAGGCTCGCCCTGCGCAAGCGTCCCGCCAAGGGGCTGCTCGCGGGACTGTGGGAGCCTCCGAATGTCCCCGGGAATCTTGACGAGGCCGGGGCGGCCATCACGCTCGCGCAATGGGGGCTTACGGCGCGGACGCTCACGCCGGTCGGTGCAGCAAAGCATATTTTTTCCCATGTGGAATGGGATATGCACGGCTATCTTGCCGCGGCAGAGGGCGAGAACAATGAATTTCTCTGGGCGGACGGCGCGGCGCTGCAAGCGGCAGCGATCCCCTCGGCATTCCGATACTACTTCGACACGGCGGTCCGATGGCTCGCCGCACAACAGGGAGGAACCGATCATGGCACAGCTTTACTTTAAGTACGGCGCGATGGGCTCGAGCAAGACCGCGAACGCGCTTATGGCGCGCTTCAACTATGAGGAGCGCGGGCAGCAGACGCTGCTCGTCAAACCGCAGCTCGACACGCGCGACGGCGACCACATGGTCCACTCACGCATCGGGCTGGAGTTCCCCTGCGTCTATTTCCACGAAATGCGCGAGATGAGTGAGGACGAGCTGAAGAAGAACGCCTGCATCATCGTCGATGAGGCGCAGTTCCTCACGCGCGAGGAGGTCATGTATCTCGTCCATCTGGTGGACGACTGCGGCATCCCCGTGATGTGTTACGGTCTGCGCGCGGACTTCCGCGGCGAGCTGTTTCCCGGCAGCTATGAGCTGCTCGTGATGGCGGACAAGCTCGAGGAGGTCAAAACGATCTGCTGGTGCGGCAAGAAGGCGGCGTTCAACGCCCGCTTCGACGCGAACGGCAAGGTCCTCAAGGAGGGCGAGCAGGTCGTGCTCGGCGCAAACGACCAGTATATCGGTCTGTGCCGCCGTCATTGGATGGCCGGCGACCTTGGCCCCGACTTCAACGGACAGGGGACGGGCGACTGATGCTCTGCAATATCTGTCCGCGCCGCTGCGGCGCGGAGCGCACGAAGACGCGCGGCGGGGGAGTCTGCGCCATGCCCGCAGGCATCGTAGCGGCAAAGGCCATGCTCCACCAATGGGAGGAGCCGGTGCTCAGCGGCACGAACGGCGCGGGCTGCGTCTTCTTCTCCGGCTGCAATCTCGGCTGCGTGTTCTGCCAGAACGGTAGGATCAGCCACGAGAATTTCGGCAAGGTCCTTTCCCCCGCACGGCTGCGGGAGATCTTCTTCGAGCTCATCGCACAGGGCGCGCACTGCATCGACCTGGTCTCTCCCACGCATTTTACGCCATGGGTATGCGAGGCTCTGGCCGAGCCGCTGCCCGTGCCGGTGGTGTGGAACAGCGGCGGCTATGAGCGCGTGGAAACACTCAAAACGCTGGAGGGCAGGGTGCAGATCTATCTGCCCGACCTCAAGTACGCGCTGGAAAAGCCCGCGCGGGAGCTGAGCTGCGCGGGCGATTACTTTCCCGTCGCCGCCGCGGCCATCGACGAGATGCTGCGGCAGGTGGGGCCGTATGTGATCGGAGAGGACGGCTTGATGAAGTCCGGCGTCATCATCCGCCACCTCGTCCTGCCCGGTCAGCTCGAGAACACCAAGGCGGTCATCGACTATGTATCCGCGCACTTCCCGCCGCACACGGTGCTTTTTTCCCTTATGAGCCAGTACACGCCGCAGCCCGGCACGAGCGGCGCGCTCGCGCGGCGATTGAACCACGCGGAGTACCGCGCGGCGGTGCGGTACATGACCGACTGCGGCATCACGGACGGCTTCTGTCAGGAGCTTTCCAGCGCGAAAGAGGAATATACACCGATCTTTGATCTGCAGGGGGTCTAGCATGACGGATAAGCGACAGCTCAGCTGCCTGCGCGAGTTTTGATAACGCTATGCAATATTTATTAAAAAAATTACGAGGAGGATCAGCCATGCCGCGCATCAGCAAGGAAAACTATTACCTCGACATTGCCGAAACGGTGCTCGAGCGCGCGACCTGCCTGCGGCGGGTCTACGGTGCCATCATCGTCAAGAACGATGAGATCATTTCCACCGGCTACAACGGCGCGCCCCGCGGACGGAAAAACTGCGTCGACCTCGGCTTCTGCACACGCGAGGAGCTGCAGGTCCCGCGCGGCGAGCGCTACGAGCTCTGCCGCAGCGTCCACGCCGAGGCGAACGCCATCATCTCGGCCTCCCGGCGCGACATGGTCGGCGGCACCATCTATCTTGTGGGCCGCGACGCGCGCACGGGCGAGCTGCTGCACGACGCGACGAGCTGTGCCATGTGCCGCCGCCAGATCATCAACGCAGGGCTCGAAAAGGTGGTCATCCGCCGCACGGAGACGGAGTTCGAGGTCGTGCCCGTGCGGCAGTGGATCGACGAGGATGATTCTCTTCCCGAAGCATAAGAAAAGAAGGTCTCTTTTCAAGAGGCCTTCTTTTTTCTGTTCCGCTTTCAGCGGCAGTATTTCTCGATGTAGGCGTTCTGGCACTTGATGATGATCTTCACGGCCTCGTCGCGGCCGAGCACGTCGCTCACCACAGTCTCCTTGCCCTCAAGGCTTTTATAGACGCGGAAGAAGTGCTTGATCTCGCTGGCGACGTGGTCGGGCAGCTCGGAAATGTCCTGATACGTATTGTAGGTCGGGTCCTGGAAGGGAATGGCAATGATCTTCTCGTCGAGCGAGCCGCCGTCCTCCATCGTGATGACGCCGATGGGGTAGCACTCAACGAGGCTCAGCGGACGGATGCACTCCGAGCAGAGCACCAGCACGTCCAGCGGGTCGCCGTCGTCCGCCCAAGTGCGGGGGATGAAGCCGTAGTTCGCCGGATAGTGGGTGGAGGTATAAAGGATACGGTCGAGGCGCAGGGCGCCGGTCTCCTTATCCATTTCGTATTTGTTCTTGCTGCCCTTTTCGATCTCGATGACGGCGAGGAAGTCCTCGGGGCGCACGCGGTGGGGCGCAACATCATGCCAGAGGTTCATAGACGGACCCTTCTTTCTTTACAAAAATAATAGATATCTTCAATGAAAGATTATAATATGCCCGTGCCGCGATTGCAAGGGCGGGACGCACAAACTTTATGTAAAAATCTCTGCGGTTTCCGAAAAATGCAGCAAAACGCCCTTCGCGCCGGCAGGACAAAATTTTCGCTTCATCTTGTCAGGGCGCGCGCTCCGTGTTATAATTTATTAGTTAAAGTATATCAACCGGGAGGATAACCCCTTGGAACGAGAAAAGGTATTGGTCAGCGCCGAGGAAACGGCGCGGCAAAAGGAATATATGGATAAGGTGCGCGCGCTGCACGAGCGGCGCACGACGAAGCCGCTGGCCTACGTCCACACCTACGGCTGCCAGCAGAACGTGGCGGACGGCGAGCGGCTGATGGGAATGCTGCGCGAGATGGGCTGCGAGTTCACCGACGACACAAAGCGCGCCGACATCGTGCTGATGAACACCTGCGCCATCCGCGAGAACGCGGAGAAAACCGTTTACGGGATGCTCGGCCAGCTCACGCACACCAAGGCGGCGAATCCCGACCAGATCATCTGCCTGTGCGGGTGCATGGCACAGCAGCCGCGCGTGGCGGAAAAGGTGAAAACCAGCTACCGCCACGTCGATCTCGTGCTCGGTCCGCAGGCCGAGTGGCGCTTCCCCGAGCTCTTGTACCGCGCCTACACCGAGCGCGGCCGCGTCTTTTCCATCGACGACGAGCCGGGCCGCATCGCAGAGGACATCCCCGTCTACCGCGTCGGCGGCGTGAGCGCGTGGGTGAGCATTATGTACGGCTGCAACAACTTCTGCTCGTACTGCATCGTGCCCTACGTCCGCGGCCGCGAACGCAGCCGCGAGCCGGAGCAGATCGTGCGCGAGGTCCGCGAGCTGGTCGCGGCGGGCTATAAAGAGATTACGCTGCTCGGTCAGAACGTCAACAGCTACGGCAAGGATCTCGGCACGGGCTGCGATTTTGCCGACCTTCTCGCGGAGATCGACCGGATCGACGGCGACTACTGGGTACGCTTCATGTCCAGCCAGCCCAAGGACGCGACGCCCAAGCTCTTCGACACGATGGCGGCGAGCCGCCATGTGACGCATCAGCTGCACCTGCCTGTGCAGAGCGGCAATGACCGCGTGCTGCGCGCGATGAACCGCCCCTATACCCGCGCGGGCTACCTCGAGCTGATCCGCTATGCCCGCAGGGTCATGCCGGACCTCGTGCTCACGAGCGACATCATCATCGGCTTCCCCGGCGAGACCGAGGCGGAAGCGATGGACACCGTAAGTCTGATCAACGAAGTCCATTTCGACGCGCTCTTTACGTTTATCTTCTCTCCCCGCCCGGGCACGCCCGCCGCAAAGCTGGACGATCCCACGCCGCACGAGGAAAAGCAGAAGTGGTTCGACGCGCTCTGCAACGCCCAGAACGCCATCAGCGCGGAGAAGCACGCCGCCTACATCGGCAGGGCCGTGCGCGTGCTGGTCGAGGGCGAGAGCGACGACGCGGACTGGCCGCTCTCCGCGCGCACCGAGGGCAACCGCCTCGTGCGCATGAAGGGCGACAAGAGTCTTATCGGAACGTTCACCACAGCAAAAATTTCGGGCAGCAACACCTGGGCGCTCTATGGAGCCGCGGAGGAAACGATATGAAGATCACCACCTTACTGGAAAATAAAACCACCTGCGATGCGCTCCGCTGCGAGCACGGGCTTTCGCTCTACATCGAAACGGAAAAGCACAAGATCCTCTTTGACTCCGGCGCGAGTGACGCTTTCTGGGAAAACGCCAAGGCGCTCGGCATCGACCTCGCACAGGTCGATATCGCCTTTCTCTCCCACGCGCACAACGACCACTGCGGCGGCCTGCTGACCTTCCTGCGGGGCAACCGCACCGCGAAGGTCTATCTTCAGAAGGAGGCCTTCGGTGATTACTATGTCGTGACGCCGACGAAATGCGCCTTCATCGGTCTCGATCCCAAGCTGCACGAGTACGCTGACCGCTTCGTGATGGCCGAGGGTGTGACAAAGATCGACGAGGAGCTGACGCTCTTCTCCGGCATCCGGACGCACGAGCTCCTGAGCGAGGCGAACGCCACGCTGCGCGAAAAGGTCGGCGGGGACTATCCCCGCGACGCCTTCCGCCACGAGCAGAACCTACTGGTAACGGAGCACGGCAAAACCGTCCTCTTTGCTGGCTGCGCCCACAGCGGCATCGTCAACATCATCAACCGCGCGGAGGACATTCTGGGCCGTGCGCCGGACTATGTGTTCGCGGGCTTCCATCTCTACAATCCTTCACTTGGCCAAAGCGAGCCGAGAGCCCTTGTGGACGCGGTGGGCGAGCGCCTGCGCGCGCGGAAAGCGACACGCTATGTCACCGGCCACTGCACCGGCGACGACGCTTACGCCTGGCTGCACGAAACGCTGGGCGACCGCCTCGCCTACATGGCGACCGGAACGACCTTTACGATCTGATTTTTTAGAAAGTGAGCAACGAACATGGCAGACCTCACGCCGATGATGCGCCAATATCTTGAGATCAAGGAGCAGAATAAGGATTCCATCCTCTTTTTCCGCCTCGGCGACTTCTACGAGATGTTCAACGAGGACGCGAAGCTCGCCGCGCGCGAGCTGGACCTCGTTCTCACCACGCGCGACCGCGGCAAGTCCGCCGAGGAGCAGACGCCGATGTGCGGCATCCCGTACCATTCGAGCGACGGCTACATCGCGCGGCTCATCGCCAAGGGCTACAAGGTCGCCATCTGTGAGCAGACCGAGGACCCCGCGCTCGCCAAGGGACTCGTCAAGCGCGACATCATCCGCGTCGTCACTCCCGGCACGGTGATCGACAGCGCGTGTCTGGACGACCGGCGCGGCAACTTTCTGTGCGGCGTGTTCCTCGACGAGCAGAACGCGGGCGTCGCGTTCTGCGATATGTCCACAGGCCACACGCACGTCACCGCCTTTTCCGGCGCGGACCGCGCGGAGCATCTGTGCAATGAGCTTGCGCGCTTCTCGCCCGCCGAAGCGGTGCTGAGCGCGGGCGCGTATGCGGACGAGGAGCTGAAAGCCCTGCTTGCCGACAGACTCTCCTGCCGCGTGGAGCGCGGCGAGGCGCGCTTCGACTTGAAGGCGGCGGAAAAAGCCGTGCTCGCGCAGTACGGTGAAGATGCCCATGCCTCGCTCCCGCGCAATAACCCCGCCGCGGCGCTCGCGCTCGGCGGCCTTCTGAGCTATCTGCACGAAACGCAGAAGAGCGACCTATCCTACATCAGCGATCTTGAATACTACGAGCAGGGCCGCTTCATGGAGCTGGACCTCTCCGCCCGCCGCAATCTGGAGCTGACGGAGACCATCCGCGGCAAGGAAAAGCGCGGGAGCCTGCTTTGGGTACTTGACAAAACGAAAACCGCCATGGGCGCGCGCTGCCTGCGTTCCTGGCTGGAGCGTCCCCTGCGCGAGGTCGCTGCCATCACACGCCGCTCGAACGCCGTCGGCGCGCTGGTGAACGACACGATGGCGCGCGAGGAGCTGGTCCTCGCCCTCTCCGGCATCAGCGACATGGAGCGGCTCATCGGCCGCATCGTCTACGGCACGGCGGGCGGGCGCGACCTCGTCTCGCTGCGTAATTCCATCGAGCAGCTCGCCGCCGTGCGCGAGCAGCTCGCGCACTTCACCGCCGGCCGGCTCGGCGAGCTTTCGCAGGAGCTTGACCCGCTTACGGACATCGCCGCGCGCATCGCCGAGACCATCGTGGACGAGCCGCCGTTCTCCGTGCGCGAGGGCGGCTTCATCCGCAAGGGCTTCAACGCCGAGGTCGACCGCCTGCACGACATTCTCTCCGGCGGCAAGGGGTTGCTCGCCTCCATTGAAACGAAGGAAAAGGAACGCACCGGCATCCGCACGCTGAAGATCGGCTACAACAAGGTCTTCGGCTACTACATTGAGGTCTCCAATTCCTTCAAGGATCAGGTGCCCGACACCTACATCCGCAAGCAGACGCTCGTGAACGGCGAGCGCTACATCACGCAGGAGCTCAAGGACTTAGAGCAGGAGATCCTGACCGCGGGGGAGCGTGACAACGCGCTCGAATACGAGATCTTCTCCACCCTGCGCGACGAGATCTGCGCGAGCGCCGAGCGCATCCAGAAGACCGCCGCCGCGGTCGCGGAGCTTGACACGCTCGCGTCGCTTGCCGTCGTCGCGGTCAAGAACAACTACTGCTGCCCGGTGGTGGACGATTCCGGCGTGATCGAGATCCACGACGGCCGCCATCCGGTCGTCGAGCGCGTGCTGAAGGACGCTCTCTTTGTGCCGAACGACACCTACATGGGCGAAAAGGAAAACCGCGTCGCCATCATCACAGGCCCCAACATGGCGGGTAAATCCACCTATATGCGTCAGGTCGCGCTCATCACGCTCATGGCGCAGATCGGCTCGTTCGTTCCCGCCCGCGCCGCCCGCATCGGTGTGGTGGACCGCATCTTCACCCGTATCGGCGCGAGCGACGACCTGGCCGGCGGCCAGTCCACCTTCATGGTCGAAATGAGCGAGGTCGCGGAAATCCTGCGGCAGGCGACGGCACACTCGCTGCTGATCTTAGACGAGATCGGCCGCGGCACCTCGACCTTCGACGGCATGAGCATCGCCCGCGCGGTGCTCGAGTTCTGCGCCGACCGCAAAAGGCTCGGCGCAAAAACGCTCTTCGCCACCCATTACCACGAGCTCACCGAGCTGGAGGGCACGCTCGCGGGCGTGAAAAACTACAACATCGCCATCAAAAAGCGCGGGGAGGACCTTGTATTCCTCCGCAAGATCATTCCCGGCGGAGCCGACCGCAGCTACGGCATCGAGGTCGCTAAGCTCGCGGGACTGCCGAAGGAGGTCGTCTCCCGCGCGAAGAAAATACTGGAGGAGCTGGAGGCCGGCGGCAGCTATATCCCGCCGCGCGAGGAGCGCGAGCAGGTAAGTCTTGACGCCATCGGCGAAGCCGAGGTGCTCGACGCGCTACGCCGCGCCCAGCCGGACACCATGTCGCCCATCGAGGCCATGCAGCTGCTCTACGACCTGAAAAAGAAGCTCCCGAACTAACCCCGAAACAGACAGAAAGGGTCCATCCACATGGCAAAAAAAGCCGTTACCTCCCACATGAACCAGACCGAGCGCGTCGCGGGGACGATTTTCTTTATCGTCTATCTGCTCGTGCTGCCGCTGCTGGCCAACAAGCTCTTTGGCATTGTTGAGGTCCTGCTCGACACGAAGATCAGCGACTCGCTGGCGAACATCATCTACTACTATGTACTCTTCGCCATCGTGCTGCTGCTCTTTCACTCGTTCCTCGCGCACACGACGAGCCGCTTCCTCGGCGGCGTGAGCCGCGCGATGACGACGTTCTGCATGGGCCTTCTGGTCTTTTACGGCGCGAACGAGCTCTTCTACCGCGTGGCAAACGTGCTCTTCAACAGCCGCACCAACCTCAACGACATGACCATCGCCGCGTCCATCAACGCCGCGCCGCGCCTGACAGCGCTCATCATCGTCTTTCTCGCCCCCTTTGTCGAGGAGGTCCTTTTCCGCGGTCTCGTGTTCGGCTGCCTGAAGGAAAAGAGCCGCGTCGCCGCCTACGTCATCTCCTGCGTGCTCTTCGCGTTCATGCACGTGTGGACCTTCGCTCTCTCCTCGTGGGACTGGAGCTATCTCATCCTCATGCTGCAATACCTCGTGCCCGGCCTCGTCTTCGCGTGGGCGTTTGACCACTCCGGCACGCTCTGGACGTCCATCCTGCTCCACGCGACCGTCAACGCGCTGGCTCTCTGGGCCATCGTCGGATAAGGAGAATACCATGCCGCACATCGAACAGCTATCCCCCCATATCGCCAATCTCATTGCCGCCGGCGAGGTCGTCGAGCGTCCCGCGAGCGTTGTGAAGGAGCTTTTGGAAAACGCCATCGACGCGGGTGCGAGGAATGTCGCCGTCGAGCTGCAAAACGGCGGGCTGACCTATCTGCGCGTCACGGACGACGGCTGCGGCATCGCGCCCAACGAGCTGCCCACCGCCTTTCTGCGCCACGCGACAAGCAAGCTCCGCACCGCCGCCGATCTGGCCGCCATCGGCACCCTCGGCTTCCGCGGCGAAGCGCTCGCTGCCATCGCGTCCGTTTCTCATTTGGATATTTTCTCGCGTCAGACGGGCGCCGCGAGCGGCGCGACGCTGCATCTTGACGGCGGCAAGCCGCTCTCCGTCGAGCCCGCGGGCTGTCCCGAGGGCACGAGCATCATCGTGCGCGACCTTTTTTACAACACGCCCGCGCGGCTGAAGTTCATGAAGCAGGACCGCGCCGAGGCGACCGCCATCGCGGGCCTTGCCGCGCACATCGCGCTCTCGCACCCCGATATCTCCTTCCGTCTTATCAAGGACGGCAGGGAGGAGCTGCACACCCCCGGCGACGATAAACCCCTCAGCGCCGTCTACGCCGCGCTGGGCCGCGATTTCGCCCTCGCGCTGGTCGAGGTCCACGGGCGCGACGGTCAGCTCGCCGTTGACGGCTTTGTGACCAAGCCCCTCGCGGGCCGCGGCACGCGAGGGATGCAGACCTTTTTCGTCAACGGCCGCTTCATCAAATCCCAGCTTCTCACCGCTGCGGTGGAGGAAGCCTACGCAAACCGTCTGATGAAGGGCAAATTCCCCGGCTGCGTGCTGAACGTCACGCTGCCGGCGGACATGGTGGACGTGAACGTCCACCCCGCCAAGACGGTCGTGAAATTCCTCAACGAAAAGCAGGTCTTCGACCTTGTGTACCACGCCGCGTCCGACGCTCTCGACCGCGACGGCGCGCCCGAGCCGCTGCACACATCGCCGAGACCGGCCGCGCAGGCTCCCAAGCCGCAGGAATTTTACCGCAGCATGACAGCGCAGGAGTGGCGCGCGCAGAACGAGGTCAAAAGGCCGGAGCCGCCCAAAAAGGACGCGCCGTTCATCGCCGTCACGTCCGCCTCGAGCGAGCTGGGCGGACGCGTGAGCGTCAGCGACTTCGTCCGCCGCACACCGGCTCCCCCGGCGAAAAAGCCGGAGGACGGGCACATCCTTCCGAAGATGGTCGAGGCCGCCTTCATGCCGCCGCGCGATGAAGCGGCAAAGCCGGAAGCGCCCGCCGCGCCCGTTTTCGCCGTGCAGACCACGCTCGAGACCGCGCACGCCGAGCCGGAGCAGACGGCGATCGAGCCGGAGCCGGTCATACCGTGGCGCATCGCGGGCGAGGTGCTCGACACCTACATCGTCTGCGAGGACGCGGAGAAAACCGTCTGGCTCATCGACAAGCACGCCGCGCACGAGCGCGTGAATTTCGACCGCTTCAAGGCAAATCTTGAGCCCATCATGTCGCAGGAGCTGCTGACTCCCGTGGTCGCGCAGTTCGCCGCAGCGGAGTACACCGCGCTTGTCGGGCAGCTCGCGCTGCTGCGCGAGTTCGGCTTTGCCTGCGAGGAGTTCGGCGACGGTGCGATTTTGATCCGCGCCCTGCCCGCCGACATTCCCGCCGAGGACGCCGCGGCAAGTCTTGAGGACCTTGCAGGCCGCCTCGTCGAGACGCACCACGCCGACCCCGAGAGCGCCCGCGACGCGCTGCTGCACACCATGGCCTGCAAGGCCGCCATCAAGGGCGGCTGGAAAAGCGACCAGCGAGAGCTTCGCGTGCTGGTGGATAAGGTGCAGTCGGGCGAGGTCCGATTCTGCCCGCACGGACGGCCCGTGGCCGTCAAGCTCACCAAATACGAGCTGGAAAAAATGTTCAAGCGCGCCTGAGCGCGGAAAGGAGACGTCATGCCGCCCAAGGTAGTTTGCATCGTCGGCCCGACCGGCTGCGGAAAGACCGGTCTCGGCGTCGCGCTGGCCGAAAGGCTCGGCGGCGAGGTCGTCTCCTGCGATTCCATGCAGCTCTACCGCGGCATGGTCATCGGCACCGCCGCACCGACGGAGGCGGAGACGCGGGGCGTGCCGCACCACATGGTCGGCGTGATCGACCCGCGCGAGGATTACTCCGTGGCGCGCTACGCCGCGGACGCCGCCGAATGTGTGGACGGCATCCTCGCGCGCGGCAAGCTGCCCATCCTCGTCGGCGGCACGGGGCTGTACCTCGACGCGCTCCTGCGCGGACACGGTTACGCTCCCGGCACGACCGGCGGAGAGACGCGCAGGCTTCTGGAGCGGCGCTGGGACAACGAGGGCGGCGAGGCCCTCTTCGCCGAGCTGCGCTCCATTGATCCGGAAAGCGCCGCCGCGCTGCACCCGAACGACAAAAAGCGCGTCATCCGCGCGCTCGAGGTCTACCGCGAGACAGGGAAGACCATGTCGCGGCACAACGCCGACACCCGGCTCGTCCCGCCGCGCTACGAGCCCGTCTACCTCGGTCTTGCCTACGCCGACCGCGAGGAGATGAAGCGCATCATCGACCTCCGCGTGGACCGGATGGTCGCACAGGGTCTGTTCGACGAGGTGCGCGCTCTGGTCGAGAGCGGCGTGCCGCGCACGGCGACGGCGATGCAGGCCATCGGCTATAAGGAGTGTCTGGGCTGTCTCGCGGGCGAATGCACGCAGGACGAGGCCGTCGCCGAGATCAAGCTTCGCTCGCGGCAGTACGCCAAGCGCCAGCTCACCTGGCTGCGGCGGAACAGGGACATTCACTGGTTCTACCGGAAAAATTCCCGCGATCTTCCCGCCGCTTTACAATTTTCGACAGAAATTCTCACAAACCTTGGCGTATCCTGATTTTATACGGACGGCACCCATAAAACCGCCGCCCGAATAAAAAGAAAGGGTACATCCAACATGAAAAAGACAGCCAATCTTCAGGACATTTTCCTCACCAAAGCCCGCAAGCAGGGCGTGCCGCTGACCGTGTTCCTCGTCAACGGCTTCCAGATGCGCGGCAGCGTGACCGGCTTTGACAGCTTCACCGTCGTTCTTTTGAGCGAGGGTCGGCAGCAGATGATCTACAAGCACGCGATCTCGACCATCGCGCCGCTGAGCCCCATCGATCTGCACGAGGCGGACGAGACCGGGGAGGAATAACCTGAGTCTCCCGAGGTGCCTATGAGATCCCGATCCCTATCGACAAAACTGATCTTTGTTTTCCTGTTTCTCGCGGTGGTCGCCTACTTCAGCGTGCAGGCCTACCGCTACTTCGTCGACCCGCAGACCACCACGCTCGTCTACGCTTACTCCAGCGAGGACGCCATCGCCGCGACCGGCTATTTCGCGCGCGACGAGCAGGTGATCGCGTGCAGCGAAACGCTTCTGGAGCTCGAGCGCGCCGAGGGTGAACGCGTGAACGCGGGTGGCGCGCTCGCAACGGTCTACCGCAGCGAGAGCGCGCTGAACGACCACCGTCAGCTACGCGCGCTCCGGTCCCGGCTCGAGCAGCTGCGCTACGCGCGCGAGGCGTCCCGCGACGCCGAGACTGCGCTCAAGCTCGACGGCGACATCCGCGAGGACCTCTTTGCGCTGCGCGCTTCCCTTGCCGCAGGGAGCTGGACGAGCGTCGAGTCCTCCGGCGAGGAGCTGCGCACGACAGTCCTCAAGCGCGAATACGCCTACGCGGGCACGGACGATCTGGATGTGCGCATCGACGCGCTCAATGCCGAGATCAGCACGCTCTCCGGCCGTCTGGAGGGCGGCACACAAACGATCCGCGCGCCGTTTGCCGGCACCTACAGCGCCGTCGCCGACGGCTACGAGGCCGTTCTCACCCCCGCAGCGCTGGAGAATATGACCGTCGCGCAGTACGATGCCATCGCCCCGGAGGCGGCAAGCTCGACCGTGGGCCGGCTGATCGCCGGCGAGGAGTGGCGCTTCGTCACCGTGCTGAGCGCCGCAGACGCTGCGCGGCTGCAAAAGGGACAGGCCCTCAGCCTGCGCGCCGCGACCGGCGTGGACTTCGATCTTGACGTCACCGTCGAGCGCATCGGGCGTGAGGAGAACGGCCGCGTGATCGTCGTCCTGCGCGGCGGCAGCCATCTGGCCTACGTCACGCTCCTGCGCGCGCAGAACGTCGAGCTGATCCTCGCGCGCTACGAGGGACTGCGCATCCCCAAAAATGCCCTCCGCGTGGACGCGGACGGCAGCAGCGGCGTTTACTGCCTTGTGGGGCTGCGCGCCTACCGCAAGCCGGTGGAGGTCCTCTGGCAGGGCGAGGATTACTGCCTTGTCCGGCCCGTCGGCATCGAAACGAGCAGCGAAAGCCTGCGCCAGCTCTACACGCTGCGCGCCGGCGACGAGGCGATCGTCTCGGCAAATGATCTATACGATGGAAAGGTGGTCAAATGAACATGAGCATTCGGGAAAACATTCAGCAGGTACGGGAAAACATTGCCGCCGCGGCGCTCTCCGCCGGGCGCAGGCCCGAGGACATCACGCTTGTCGGCGCGAGCAAGATGAACGACGCCGCGGCCTGCCGCGAGGCCATCGCCGCGGGCATCGACGCGCTCGGCGAGAACCGCGTGCAGGAGATGACGCAGAAGCTCGCGGAGAACGCCTACGACGGCGCGCCTCTGCACTTCATCGGTCATCTCCAGCGCAACAAGGTGAAACAGGTCGTCGGCAAGGTCGCGCTCATCGAATCCGTCGGCTCCTATGAGCTGCTTGAGGATATCGATCGGCAGGCCGAAAAGCTCGGCATCGTCCAACCCATTCTCCTTGAGGTCAACGTCGGCGGGGAGGAGGCCAAGAGCGGCTTTGCCGTCTCCGAGGTCCGCGCCGCCGCCGAAAGGGCCAAGAGCCTCTCCCACGTCGTGCTGCGCGGGCTGATGACCATTCCGCCGGTCGCCGAGGGAGAGCACGGGAGCGTGCCCTACTTTGAAAAAGTTCATGCGCTTTATGTTGACATCAACGCGAGTTTGTATGATAATAAGCTTGATATATTATCTATGGGCATGAGCGGCGATTATGAGGACGCCGTCCGCTGCGGCGCGACGATAGTGCGCGTCGGCACGGCGATCTTCGGCGCGCGCCACTATACGCTTTGATACAGGGAGGTTTTTTCCATGGGACTCATTGACGATCTGAAGAAATGGGCGCATCCCTACGAGGATGAGGACGAAGAATACGAAGACGATTTTGCCGATCTCGGCTCCCGCGACACGGGCGCCTTTGCCGACGAGCGGCCCAGTCGCCGCGAGCGCGACCGCGACGAGGATCGCCGCAACAAGGTCGTCAACATCCACGCGACGACGCAGCTCAAGGTCGTGCTCGTCAAGCCCGAGCGCTTTGAGAATGCCAGCGAGATCGCCGACCACCTGAAGGAAAAGCGCACGGTGGTCATCAACCTCGAATCCACGAACAAGGACATTGCCCGCCGCCTGATCGACTTCCTCTCCGGCGTCGCCTACGCGGGCGAGGGCAAGATCAAGAAGGTCGCGGCCAACACCTACATCATCACGCCCTACCACGTCGATATCATGGGCGACCTGATCGACGAGCTGGAAAACAACGGACTGTACTTATAAGAGACGGAGGGCTGCACGATGCTGACACCGCAGGAGGTTTCCAACCACGCATTTGCCAAGGCCGTCATGGGCGGCTACAACATGGCCATGGTCGATGAGTTCCTTGACGAGCTGACCGACGACTATACCTCGCTTTACAAGGAAAACGCCGCGCTCAAGGCGAAGATGAAGGTGCTCGTGGACAAGGTCGAGGAATACCGCTCGACCGAGGACGCCATGCGCGCCGCGCTGCTGACCGCGCAGAAGATGGCCGACAGCATGGTCGCCGAGGCGGAGGAGAAGAAAAAGTCCCTGCTCGAAAACGCCGAAAGCGAGGCCAACCGCAAGATCGGCGCGCTGCGCGACGAGGTCGCGCAGGAGGAGCGCCGCCTGACCGCCGCCAAGGCCGAGACCGCGGACTTCCTCGCCCGCGTGCGCGAGCTTTACGAGCGTGAAATGAAGCTTCTCGAGGAGCTTCCCGAAGCGGACCTCGCCCCTGCGGCTCCGCTGGAGCTCGCCAAGCCTGCCGCCGACGTCAGCGAGATCGAAAAGAGCATCATGGATTCCTTCAAGCTCCCCGACCTCACGAAGGCGGCGGAGGTCGAGCCGGAGGCCGAGGAAGCGCCCGAGGAGCCGGAGGAAAGCCCGGAGGAGGGCAATCCCTTCCTCGATTCCGCGACCCGCGCCATCAAGCTCAGCGACCTCAAGTTCGGCCGCAACTACCACGGCGAAGAATAAAACGCACTTCAAAAGAGCGGCTCTCTCCGAGCCGCTTTTTTCACAGGAGGACACCATGACCAAACGCCCTATCGTCGCGTTCCTTTACGACTTTGATAAGACCCTCTGCACCACCGATATGGAGGATTACGCCTTCATTCCATCCCTCGGCTACACGCCCTCGGAGTTCTGGGCCAAGGCCAACGGCTTCGGCTATGAGAACAAAATGGACGGCCTGCTCGCCTATATGTACACCATGATCCGCGAGTGCGCCGCGCAGGGCATCCGTCTCGACCGCGATTATCTGGTCCGTTCGGGCGAGGCCATCGAGCTGTTTCCCGGCGTGCGCGAGTGGTTCGCGCGCATCACCGCCTACGGCGCGGACCTCGGCGTGGACGTGGAGCACTACGTCATCTCCTCCGGTCTGCGCGAGATCATCGAGGGCAGCGGCATCGCCCATGAGTTCAAGCAGATCTACGCCTGCGAGTTCTATTACGACGAAAGCGGCCTCGCCGCCTGGCCGAAGCTGGACGTCAACTTCACGAACAAGACGCAGTTCGTCTACCGCATCAACAAGGGCATTCTTGACATCGCCCGCGACAAGGAGCTCAACGACTCCATGCCCGACGACTCCAAGCGCGTGCCGTTCACCAACATGGTCTACGTCGGCGATGGACTTTCCGACGTGCCGTGTATGAAGATGATGCGCGCCTACGGCGGACAGGCCGTCGCGGTCTATCAGAAGAGCAACCGCGCGGGCGTGGAAAAGCTTTTGCAGGACGGGCGTGTAGACTTCATTTTCCCCGCCGACTACCGCGAGGGAACGGAGTTCGACAAAACGGTGCACAACATTCTGCGCAAAATGGCAGTCTCCGACGCGCTGAGCGAGAAGAACGCCGAGCAGCTGCGCGCCATCGGGCAGGGCGACGACCCCGACCAGGTCATGCTATTCTAAGAGGAGAACGCTATGGACGAAATGAACACCGTCGGCACGCTCTACATCGTGGCGACGCCCATCGGCAACGCACGTGACATGACCGAGCGCGGCCGTCAGATTTTAGAGACGGCGGACATCATCGCGGCGGAGGACACCCGTCGCAGCGTCGTGCTGCTCAACAAGCTCGGCATTCGCGGCAACCAGCTCTCCGCCAACCACAAGTTCAACGAATATGGCAAGGCGAAGTGGTTCATCGAGCAGCTTCAGCAGGGCAAGAGCATCGCCGTCATCACCGACGCGGGCACACCCTGCATCTCCGACCCCGGCAACGAGCTGATCCGCGCCGCCATCGACGCGGGCATCCGCGTGGTCGGCGTGCCCGGCTGCTGCGCCGCGGTCACGGCGCTGTCCATCTCGGGCTTCGACCTTTCGACCTTCTTTTTCTTCGGCTTCTTCCCGCGGGAGGCCGCCGACCGCCGCCGTGCGCTCGCCATGATGCGCCGCGGCGACACGCGCACCTACTGCTTTTACGAAAGCCCCAAGCGCATCATGGACGCGGTGGAGTTCTTTATCTCGGAGCACGCCGGCGTGCGGCTGTGCCTGTGCAACGACATGACGAAGCTCCACGAGATGACCTTCCGCGGCACGCCCGCCGAGGTGCGCGATCAACTGCTCGCCAAGGGCAGCTACGATAAGGGCGAATACGTCCTGCTCTGCGAGGTGGAGGAGGACTATCTCATCACCGAGGTCGAGCACGTCTCCTCGCCCGAGGCGCTGCTGGTGGACTGCATGGTGCAGCATGACTGCACCGCCAAGGACGCCATCAAGCTGCTTTTGAAGGACGACAACAACACCTACAGCAAAAACGAGCTCTACGCCGCGCATCTTGCCCTGAAAGAGAGGTTCGGCGCATGAGCATCGTGTTGGACGACCTCACCGCGCGGCTCGACACGCTCACCAAGGCCGTGCTTTCTCAGCCGCTCGCGCGCATCGGCTGCTCCAGGGTGACCATCCGCCCGCTGTCACTGCGCGGCAAGGCGTTTTTTCAGCTCGAATACCAGCATGGGCAGAAGGTCACGCACCGCAACGTGACGAAGGGCGAGCTGCCCGGGCTGTTCGCGCAGGAGCTGGACGGTCTTTATCTTCAGGCCGTGCTCTGCACCGAGACGGAGACGCGCCAGTACATCCGCAAAACGAACGGCAGCTACAAATGCACCGCGAAAGGCGAGGCGCAGCGTACCGCCGCGCCGAAGGCGCATGACCGCCGAAAGGAATACATCCTTGCCGAGGGCGAGAACATTCCCGCGCTCGTCGACCTCGGCGTGTTCACGCCGGACCTCCGCATCGTCAAGGCGAAGTATGATAAGTACAAGCAGATCAACCGCTTTATCGAGCTGGTGGACGACGCCTTCCGCGCCTCGGAGCAGCAGGAGATCACCATTCTCGATTTCGGCTGCGGCAAATCGTACCTCACGTTCATTCTCTACTACTATTTCACCGTCAAGCGCGGCGTGAAGGCGACCATCCTCGGCTACGACCTCAAGGAGGACGTGGTCGAGCATTGCAACGCCATCGCGCAAAAGTACGGCTACGACGGCCTGCGCTTCTTCGTGAGCGACGTCACGCGCGACACGCTCGCGGACACCCATGTGGATATGGTCGTCACGCTCCACGCCTGCGACACCGCCACGGACTACGCCCTCTGGTACGCCGTCGAAAAAGGCGTGAAGCACATTTTCTCCGTTCCCTGCTGCCAGCACGAGATCAACGCCACCATCCACAAGGGCGGCGATTTCGACGTGCTGCTGCGCCACGGTCTTTTGCAGGAGCGCTTTTCCGCGCTGCTGACCGATTCCATCCGCGCCGCCGTGCTCGAGGACATGGGCTACACGGTGGACGTCATCGAATTCATCGACTTCGCCCACTCGCCGAAAAACCTCATGCTCCGCTGCGTCAAGGACCGCCGCGTGGGCGAGAGGAACCTTTCCGCCGCGTGGGAGCTTGCCGAAAAATACGGCTTCCGCCAGACGCTTTTGGAGCTTGCCGAAAAAAGGCGCCATGCTGCGAAAAACACCGCCCCGTAGGCGGTGTTTTTCCTTCTTGACAGGGGTATACTTTCGCAGTAAGATAATGCCCGCCGTTAGGTAAGGCGGCGGCAGGAGTGATATTCATGGACTATTATCTATTGACGGATATGACCGCGCAGATCGGCTACGAGCTGGCCGTCAGCGGTGCGGAGACCTTCCGCATCGAGGAGACGATGCGCCGCGTGCTCGCCGCCTACGGCATCGAATGCGAGGCCTTTGCGATCCCCAACTGCGTCATGGTCAGCCTTGAGGCGGACAACGGCAAGCCGCTGATGGTGATGAAGCGCGTCGGCTTCCACGGCAACGATCTTGACGCGGTCGAGCGGCTCAACGCGCTCTCGCGCCGCATCTGCGCCGAAACGCCCGACCCCGCCGTTGCCGCGCAATGGCTGGAGGAGACAAGAAACGATCGCCGCAGCTATTCCGTTCCCGTTTATTACCTTGGCAATCTTCTTGCCGCGTCCGGCTTCTGCCCCGTCTTTGGCGGAACCCTGCGCGACAGCCTGTGGGCGGGCCTGATGGGGCTTATCATCGGCTTTGTCACGCGCCGGATGGATAAGCTCGAGACCAACCCCTTTTTCAGCACCGTCGCCGCCGCCTTCGCCATGGCGGTGCCGGCCTACCTCGCCGCCGCCTTCGGGCTGGTCGACTATGCGGACGCGGTCATCATCGGCTCGCTGATGATCCTGGTCCCCGGTCTGCTCATCACCAACTCCATGCGCGACATTATCTACGGCGACACAAACTCCGGCGTCAACCGCATCGTGCAGGTGCTCCTCTCGGCGCTCGCCATCGCCATGGGCACCGCGGCCGCGTGGCACATCACATCCTCCCTCTACGGCCAGACCGCCGCCAGCACGCTTTCCTATCCCTTCTGGCTTCAGGCCATCGCCATCGCGGTCGCCTGCACCGGCTTTGTAATCCTCTTTAACGTCCACGGCTGGGGGCGCTGCCTGTGCGCGCTCGGCGGCGTCGTGACGTGGATGGCGTATCTGCTGTGCGGCGAGCTCGGTCTCGGTCCCTACGGCGCAAACTTCATCGCCGCCGCGGTCGCCGCCGTCTATGCCGAGGGCATGGCCCGCGCCCGCAAGTATCCGGTCACCTCGTATCAGGTCATCTCCGCCGTACCGCTGCTGCCCGGCGCCGGTATTTACTACACCATGTCCCTCGGGCTGAACGGCAGCACCCAGCTCGCCCTCCAGCGGGGCTTCGCCACCGCAGGCATCGCCGGCAGTATCGCCGCCGCGATCCTGCTCGTCTCATCCGTCGTCCGCCTCTTCACCGCGCAGCGGAAAAAATAAGGCAATATAAGGCAAAGGGAAGACACGCGCTGCGTATCTTCCCTTTATTCTTTCTTTGCGCGGCGGAATGAGGAAAGGGGACGGGCATTGCGCCCGACCCTGCCGGTATGGCGGAGCGTGACTCGCAAGCGATCCGTTCAATCCAGAAAATACATATTCATCTGCGCGCAGGCGACGAGCGCGCCGGTGTCGTCGGTGATATTGACTTCAAAAAAGCCAACGTGTCCGCCGACCTTGATCTCGCGCCCGACCGCCGCCAGCGTCTTGCTGTGCGTGGTGGGCCGCAGGTAATTCATCGAGCCGTTGAGTGTGACATTGCGCCGCCCGTACTTGATGCGCGCAAAGGCTCCGGCGGCGGTGTCCGCCATCGTGTAGAGAAAGCCTCCGTGGACGCTGCCCCAAACGTTGCGGCTGTTGTCGGTGATCTCGGCCTCCAGCACGCTCCTTTCCTCATCAACGGAAACGATGCGGATCCCGTTGTGCCGGATAAATCCATTGGATTCGTGCTTGATTTTTTCTGCATAATTCTCTATCATAGCTATTGTGCTCCTTTGCTCTTCGGATATACTTCTGCCGAAGATCATAGCAGAAGTGCGCGCAGCCTGCAAGGCAAATTCAAAAGAAATCACTACCGGCAAAGAGAGGTCAGATCACCATGCGCTCCATTCCCGCTCAAATCAAAAGCTACGCGCCGGGCTTCGCGCTCGCGCTCGTCATCGCTCTGCTCGCCAAGGGCATCGAGGCGCTGCTGCCATTCGACGTCATCGGCGCGTCCGTCATCGCCATGTTCATCGGTATGCTCATCAACGGTTATCGTAAGCCAGGCAAAACCATCACGCCCGGCGTGAAGTTCACGGCGAAGAAGATCCTGAAATTTGCCATCATTCTCCTCGGCGCGAGCCTGAACGTCACGACCATCCTGAACGTCGGCAGAATGTCGCTGACCGTCATGCTCTTTACGCTCCTTACCTGCTTCGGCGGCGGCTACTTCATTGGCCGCGCGCTGGGGCTGGACTGGAAGCTCTCGAACCTCATCTCCGCGGGCACCGGCATCTGCGGCGGCAGCGCCATCGCGGCGGTCGCGCCCGTCATTGACGCCAAGGACAGCGATATCGCCTACGCTCTCTCCGCGACCTTCCTCTTTGATATGGCGATGATCGTGCTCTTCCCCATCATGGGCCGCGCGATGGGCCTTTCCGATATGGCCTACGGCCTCTGGGCAGGCACGGCGGTCAACGACACCTCCAGCGTCGTCGCCGCAGGCTATGCCTTCAGCGAGGGCGCGGGTGACTTCGCCACCATGGTCAAGCTCACGCGCACGCTCGCCATCATCCCGACGGTGGTGGTGTTCTCGTTTGTGAGTATGCACCTGAAGAAAAAGGAAGCCGCCGCGTCCGGCGGCGCGGTGCAGATCAAGTGGAAGAGCGTCTTCCCGTGGTTCATCCTCGGCTTTCTCGCCATGGCGGTGCTCAGCAGCGTGGGCGTGATCCCCGCGGCAGCCGCGGCAATACTCAAGAAGATCAGCAAGTTCCTCATGGTCACGGCGCTCGCCGCCGTTGGACTCAACACGAGCTTCGCCGAAATGAAGAAATCCGGCGCGGCGCCGATGGTGCACGGCTTCCTGATCTCCGCGCTCGTCGTCCTCGTGGCGCTGGCCGTGGAGTATTTCATGGGCATCCTGCCGTTCTGATTGATCTTAAAATAATTCATATTGTATCAAAGCAGCACCGGGAAACCGGAACTGGGGAAATGTGGGTGAAAAGCCCCGCGAGCGGGTCACTGTGAAGCTCCCTTGAGGAGATAAGTCAGAATGCCCAGGCTGTTTGAGATAGCTCCTGCCCGAACCGGGGGCCGTCAGACCGGGGGATCATTGCGCCCTTTTCTGCGTCTGCACGGCCCGTGTGAGCGGGCAGGTGCAGACGCTTTTTTCAGCGAAGGAAAGGAGAAAACAGATGAAAAAGCGCATATTGTCCCTGCTGATGAGCTTTGTAATGCTCGTCAGCCTGCTGCCTGCCACGGTCCGGGCGGCGGAAACTGTGACAGAGATCAGCTCTGCCGAAGCGTTTGCCGCTATGTCTGCAAACGGCAGCTATAAGCTGACGCAGGACATCGAAGTCACCACACCATACAAATCAACCTTCAAAGGCACCTTTGACGGCGACGGCCATACCGTCACCCTCAAGCTGAACGTCACCAGCGGCAACGCCGGATTGTTCAGCGAGACCGGCTCCGGCGCTGTGATTGAAAACGTTGAAGTTTCCGCTGATGTTACTTCCAACGTTGCCTCTTCCAGTTACGGCACCGCCGGTCTGGTCGGCAAGGTCTCCGGCGCTACCACAATCACAAACTGCGGCGTGACCGGAACAGTGTCCAACACCGCGACAACCACTTATTATGCTGCCCGCATCGGCAGTCTCGTTGGTTACTTTGGCGGAGCACTAACCTTAAATGACTGCTACAGCACCGCAAATATCAGCAGCAAAAGTACCTATTCATCCTCTGCCGCCGGCGGTCTGATCGGCGGTTCGGGTTCCGCTTATTCCATCACCGCTGAAAACTGTTATTTCTCCGGCAATGTGGATGCCAAGAACTACGCTGGTGGTTTCATCGGCTACTTGAACAGCAGCACCAGCAAACCCCATGCCTACACAAACTGCTACACTTCCGGCAATGTGACTGGCTCTCCCGGTAAGGCATATGCCTTTGCTTATGTTTACAAGTCTTTCTATGGCAGCGCACCTCAGTACGCCTTTGATAACTGCTATTTCAATGACGCAAATACGGACGGTGGCTGCAATCTGGACTCTACCGACCTCACCGCCAAAACCTCCGACGAGCTGAAGGCCCTTGCCTCCACCCTCGGCGACGGTTTCCGGGCCGACCTTGCCGAGCCCATCAACGGCGGTTACCCCATTCTCGATTGGCAGTATTTTGACCCCAATGCCACATATACCGTCATTCTCAACGTGGATCCGAAGGATTCCGTCCTCACCTGGAAAGGCGAAGAGCAGCCCGTCTCCACCAACGGCAAGTACGAGTTTGCGGACGTGGCCGTCGGCAGCTACGACTACTCCGTCTCCAACGAAGCGGGCGACTACGCCGCCAAGTCCGGCACCGTCACGGTCAAGAACAAAAACGTGACTGTCCCTGTCACGCTCTCCCTGAATCCGCACAAGCTCACCTTTGCCCTCACGCCCGCCGACGCAGAACTGACCGTCAAAAAAGGCGAGGAAGAGCTGAAGTCCAACTCGGACGGCAGCTACACCGTCACCAAGGGCGAGTATACCTACTCGGCCTCCGCCTTTGGCTACCAGCCCATTGACGGAACCGTCACCGTCCCCGCCGGGGATCATACGGAGATGGTGACTTTGCAGAAAAAAGATGCGGCCACAGCGCGCTTTGTTTACGCTGAAGACGCCGCGCCGACCATCAAAGTCACTTATTACGACAGCGCGAAGTATAAAACGATCACCATGACTCCCGAAGCCGACGGCAGCTACCAGCTGCCCATCGGTTATGAATACAACTGGGAATTTGACAGTGCGGCATATATTGCGCAAAGCGGCACCATCGACCTGACAGAAGCCCAAAAAGGCGATAGCAAGGACATCCCCGTTCCTATGTCCAAAAAGCCCGCGGGCACAGGCACGGTGGAAGACCCGTATCTGATTTCCAATGCCAGCCAGCTGCGCTGGTTTGCCTCGCAGGTAAATGACAACGGCAAAAACAGCATCTGTGCCCAGTTGACAAATGACATTGATCTTGGTAATGAGAATTGGACACCGATTGGGAAATCCGGTTATTCCTACCAGTACAAAGGCACCTTTGACGGTCAGGGCTATGAGATCAAGAATGTGAAGATCGACAGCACTTCTTCCGATCAGGCCCTGTTCGGCTATGTCAACGGCGGCACCGTGAAGAACCTGACCGTAAGCGGCAGCGTCAAGGGCGGCAACAGCACTGCCGGTATCGTAGCCAATTTCGGCGGTAGCAGCGGCAGCATCTCCGGCTGCATCAATAAAGCCACCGTGAACGGCAATAACGCCACCGGCGGTGTGGTCGGTAAGATCTTCACTTCCGGAGGAACCGTAACGCAGTGCGCAAATCTGGGCGAGATCACCGGCAGCAATCAGGTTGGTGGCATCATCGGATATGTTTCCTACGCCTGCACCCTGTCGGCTTCTTATAATCGCGGCAATATTACGGTCAGCGCAAGCTACGGCAATGCCGGCGGTATTGCCGGCAAGCTGGATGCCAGCAGTGCCTCCGTACAGAGTTGCTACACCACTGGAACCGTCACTGGCAGCAATTACGTAAAACCTGCTTTTGGCAGTAACAGCGGCAGCATCACCAACTGCTACTACCTCGACACCCTCGGCACCGACTCCAACGCCACGGCCAAAACCTCCGACAAGCTGAAGGCGCTCGCCGCCACGTTGGGCGAGGCGTTCATCACCGCACCGGCGGGCATCAATGACGGCTACCCCATCTTCCCTTGGCAGATCCCCACCTACAACGTCACTTTCACGGTTGACCCCGCGGATGCCGAGTTCACCGAGGTCACCATTGATGGACAGACCGGTACGCAGTCCGGCAGCAACTGGACGTTCGCTCTCCCCGACGGCGAATATGACTACACTGTCTCCGCCTTCGGCTATGGGGCAACGTACGGCAAGGTCACCGTCAACGGCAGCGCGGTCAGCGAGCCCGTCACTCTCTCTGCCATAGAAAAGCGCACGGTCGCCTTTAATATCACCCCGGCAGATGTAAATGCCGCGGTCAAGGTGACTTGGAACGGCAAGACTATTGTTGCAGAGTCCGACGGCACCTACAAGCTCCCGGACGGTGAATACACCTACACGGTCAAAGCCACGGGCTACGCCAAGGTGAGCGATACCCTCACCGTTTCCAAGGATGCAGCCGTTTCCGTCACCCTGACTCGCTCCTCTACGTGGAACGGCGAAACCAAGACCCAACCCATCGGTGACGGCACGCAAGCCGCGCCCTATCAAATTGAAAACGGCGAGCATCTGGCATGGCTGGCCGATACCGTCAATAAAGCAGACAGCGGCGCAAAGTTCTACGCGGAACTCACAGATGATATTGATTTGGGCGGCAATCCCTTTACGCCCATTGGCACATATGGCTATTCTTCCAGTGACAAGTCATTTAGCGGTAGTTTCAACGGTAATGAGCACACCGTCAAGGGGCTGAATGTCACTGCCCTATATGCCGGTCTCTTTGGTTCTATCAAAGATGCCGAGATCAAGAATGTCATCGTTCAGGGCACGGTTACCAGCAGCAGCGGCGATGCAGGCGGCATTGTCGGTCGTGCCATTGGTACAGCCAACACCATCACCAACTGCGGCAACGAGGCCAACGTCTCCGGCGGCAGCAATGTGGGCGGCATTCTGGGCAACAGCCAAAATTCTAGTACCGTAGTTACGATCACTGGTTGCTATAACACCGGCAACATATCTGCCAAAGACCGCGCTGCCGGTATCATTGGCCGCTACAACGGCAGCAACCCCGAAATTGTCGATTGCTACAACACGGGTGCCATTACCTCTGAAGATTACGCCACCGGTATTTATGCTGGCAGCAGTTCCAAGATTTCCAACTGCTATACCGCTGGTCGGATTCAAGGCAGTGACAACAGCAAAACCGGCGCATTTACCACCAGCCGCTATAATACACTGCCTACTTGTTACTATCTGACGGGAAGTATTCCTGAGACAGCTCTGACAAACGATGCTACTCCCCTCACCCTTGCCGCAATGCAGTCCGACTTGCTGGGCGAGCTGGGCACGGAGAACTGGAAATCCGTTCGGGGCGTCAACAACAGTCTGCCCGTGCTGAAGTGGCAGAAGGTTTCCGCGCCCACAGCCAGCGTGGAATTGGTTTCCGATGCCGCATTTGTCCGCAGCGTCATCAACACCGAGGACGGCGATGAGACCTCTCTCCCCACCGCACAGCTCCAATGGAGCCCCGTGGCGGGCGCGAAGAGCTACACCGTTTCTCTGTGGCACGTGGTGAAAACTTGGGTTCCCCTCACCGCGGAAGAAAAGGCAGAATATGACGCAATCAGCAGCGAGACCTCAGACTCCCCCAACCTCCCCAACCTTGAAAAGCTGGAGTATGTAAACGAGGCAGCAGTCATCGGTCGCATGACCGCCGAGCAGAAAGCACGGCTTGCCGCATTGGATGCCGCTGTCGATGAGGCAGAAAGCGACCCGGAACAGACGGAAGCGTGGTACAATGCCGTGGAAAACCGCGCGGCATTCATCGTCAGCTTGGCCAAAGACAGTGATTTGGGTTCCTACGTATCTCAGCTGACCTTTGCGCAGGACATTTCCGGTATTACCGAGACCCGGTATGACCTTACTAAAACCTTTGCCGCGCTGCCCGAGGGCATCTACTATGCCGCCGTGGCCGTGGAGACAGACGGAAAAACCGCCTATGTCTTTTCCGCGCAGGTGAACGATGAGGTAGTGGGCATTCAGAGCCCCTACAACCGTATGAAAACGGTCACGGGTGTGAAGTGGGACGGCGCCACTGCAAAGTGGGACGGCCGCGAAAACTTCACCGGCACCTATCAGATCGACCTTTACACGGTGGAGAACAGTGACTACACGCTCTTCAAGACCTTCACGGTTTCCGGCCGGTACACCTCCGCCAACTTCGCAAACGTCTTTGCCGCGGAAAAGCAGTATGCTTTCACCGTCACTGCCATTGCAGACAGCACCATCGACCGGGAATTGGGGCTCACCGACAGTGTTCCCTCCGCATACAGCGATGTGTATGATCCCTCCGCAGGCACGGAAAAACCCTCCGAAAAAGAGTGGGTGGACATTTCCACCGCCGAGCAGTGGATTGCCCTTGCCAACGTAAAGGACGAGCCTTCCGACAGCAGCAATTCCTCCTCCCCCAGCAAGCAGGCGGTGGAGTGGAGCAAAAACTATCGGCTCACCGCTGACATCGACTTCTCCACTCTCTCTGCCGCTGACCAGACAAAGACCAAGTCCATCGGCACCGTCACCTATCCCTTCATGGGCGAATTTGACGGACAGGGACACAAGATCACCGGCCTCACCCTCAGCAACAGCGACTCCGGTCTTTTCTGGTACATCGGTGCCACCGGCTATGTTCATAACCTGACCGTTGACAGCGCCAACGTCCTTTTCTCCGACAATGCCGCTGTGCTCGCCCACAACAACTATGGCCGCATTGAGCATTGCGCCGTGGTGAACACCAATATCACCGCCGACACCGGCGCGGTGCTGGGCGGCATGGTCAGCCGGAACTACGGCGTCATTCGCGAAAGCTACGTGCAGGGCGGCACCCTCACCTCCAACACCACCTCCTCCGTTGGCCACGCGGGCTTCGTGGGTGCTAACGAGGAAAAGGGGCTTATCGAGCGCTGCTGGTCCTCCATGGACATCTCCACCCAGAGCGCCCACGCCGCCGGCTTTGTGGGTCTCGGCTACGGCGGAACCATCAAAAACTGCTTTGCTCTGGGCAATGTCTCCGCCCGGGGATATTCCGGCGGTTTTGTGGGACGTTCCGTCTATCAGGGCAACGTCTATGAAAACTGCTATGCGGCCGGCGTTGTCACCGTCACCGAGAAAGAGGGCAACGGTTTCATCGGCGGCAATCAGGACTGGTCCTCCTTCCAGTATGACCAGTCCGAGGGCATCACCAACTGCTACTACAACAGCGCCACCGCTTCCAGCCATAACTATGGAGCCGCCGGAAAGACGCTGGACGAAATGAAGACGGCGGCGTTCCTCACCGCCCTCTCCGGCAGCGCGGCCGGCGTTTGGACGCAGGATGCAGATCACAACAACGGACTGCCCTACTTGAGCGGTGTCAAGGTTCCCGAAACGGCAAAGACCACCCAAATCACGGTAAATATTGCCGTTGCAACCTACAACAAGGACACCTATTCCTTTGAAAAGTCCGGCGATGTGATTTCCGTCACCATGGACTCCAACGGCAACACCCGTCTGGTGGACCTGATGGACGCGGCGCAGGAGCAGAAACTGCTGACCTATTCCTACTCCACCACCTCCACCTTCGGTCGCTTCATCCACACCATCAACGGCCGGGAAGTGAATGAGCCGGACGGCTGGATGTTCACCGTCAACGACGTGCTCTCCAACGTCAGCGCTTCTCTTGCCACGGTGAAGGACGGCGACAAGGTCCTCTGGTTCGAGGGCACCATCGAAAACCACTTCCAAGGTCCTGCATGGGATTCCCTTTCCGGTGAAGAACTCCAGTGGGAGCCTATCTCCACCAAAGAGCAGCTTCTTGCCCTGGCCAATGCCACGGACGGGTCGACGTTGAGCAAAAACTACAAGCTGACTGCCGATCTGGACCTCTCGGGTGAGACCTTCCCCGGCATCGGCACCGCGACGCACCCCTTCACCGGCCGCTTTGACGGGCAGAACAAAACCATTTCCAACGTCACCGTCACCGGGGAAAATAACGTCGGCTTCTTCGGCGTCATCAAGGGCGCAAAGATTCAAAATCTGAACCTCAAAAATGTATCCAGCACCGGCGTGGAAAAGGTCGGCGGTCTGGTGGGCTATGCGCAGGCAGCGCTGGACAAGAACGATCTTTCCAAAAACGTAGCAAACCTCATCGGCGGCTGCACCGTTTCCGGTACCGTTACGGGCAGCAATCAGGTAGGCGGTCTGGTGGGCCTGAACGAGGGCAAGACCGATCCCGACACCCTCTTCTCCATTGCCAGCACCATTGACAAGTCCTCTGCCGATGTCACCGTCACCGGTAAGGATATGACCGGTGGTCTGGTGGGTGAAAACACCGGTACCATCACCAAGAGCGCAGCCACCGGCGCTGTTACCGGCACTTCCATGACCGGCGGTCTGGTAGGCGACAACACCGGCGACATCTATGACAGCCATGCGGAGGGCGCGGTTTCCGGCAGCTCCGGCACCGGCGGATTCGCGGGCTACAGCAGCGGAGCGGTAAAGAACTGCTACAGTCTGGGTGCCGTTACCGGTACGGACTATACCGGTTCTTTCGCAGGTTCTCTTGCCAAAGCAGATACCGACGTCGGCGCGGGACAGGTCACCATCACCGGCACCCCCACGCAGGGCTATAACGGCGGTCTCGCCGGTTCCCTCAGCGGCACCGTTTCCGGTCTTGCCAACCGCATCACCGTGAAAAATGCGTTCGGCAACTGCACGCAGGCGGAGGGTGAGAATCTCTCTGTCATCGGCAACACCAATGACTACCGGTCGGACGGCCAGAAAGCCGCGCTGGAGGGCATGACACTCTCCACCCGTCAGGCCGTTGGCGATACGCTCTACGCGCTGTTCGGCATCAATCGACCGGGCACGTCCGCCGAGACGGAGGCCGGAAAATACGCGGACGCTGTGACGGTTTCCGCAAATGCCAAAGAGGGAAGTGTGATCTCCCTTTTGAAGCCGGAGCAGACTGCTGCACCGGACGTCACCGTCACCTATGCGGTCACCGATGCGCACCTCACCGGCGGCAGCACCTTGACACTGGTAAAGCCCAATGACACCTGCGCCACAGTATCCATCCAAGTGGAGCTTTTGCTGACGGATGGCGAGGGCAATACATACCGAAAGAGCGTACAGGTCATTCTTCCTGTGACGCCTGAAAAGCGTACCGAGCTCATGGATGCCATCGCATCTGGTTATGCAGATACCAAAGATGAGTGGACAGCCATGGATATGGCGGTTTATTCTGCGCTGCCCGGCAAGACCTCAAAGCTTACCGATGCGGCAAAGCAGAATATTTTGAATCTGCTCATCAAAGAGGCAAACAGCCGCGAGGCTACACTCTCTGCTCATTCCCGCATCGAGATTGTCCTGCGCTCCCTGGGCATCGACAGCAGAAAGCTCTATCCGGTCAACAGCAATGCTGCTGTGGATAACGCTGCAAAGCTGACCCAAATGGCAGCGCAGGCCGACCAGTACGCTGCACCCTATGTCCTTCTGGCAGATCTTCAAGGCAATGCAGGCCTGACATCTGAGCAGGTCAATTCCCTGATCGGCGTTCTGAAGGCCAACATGGGCACAGGGCTTTTCAGTTACGAATGGAACGGCGTCACCTACGCCAGTCCGGACACCGCGGGCGCTGCTCTGGCTGCTCTTGCAAAGTATTACGGCACCAGCGCGGACGCGGAAGCAGTGGTGGATACCATCCTCGCCGCGCTTTCCTCCGCCATGGATGCAAACGGCTCCTTCGGCAGCGCCAACTCCGACGCCATGGTCATGATCGGCCTATTGGCTCTGGGCAAAGACCCCGCAGCCCTGACCTCCGTCTCCGGCGCCAGTGTGGTGAACGGAATGCTGTCCTACGTCAATACCGGGACAAATCAGTTCCGCTACTCCGGCGAGGATAATGCGCTGGCCACGGAACAGGCATTCCGCGCGTTGGCGGCATTGGCACATTTTGAAAAAGGCAAAGCGTTCAATGTATACGATTTCAGTGCCAATCCGGTCGAGCCGGGCCGTGCGACCGGCAGCGGCGAGACTGAAGCACCCAAGCCGCCGGTCGGCACGGAGATCACCGTCCGCATGACGATCAAGGCGGACAGCGGCTACTGGTTCAATGGCTCGGTCACCATTCCGGGCGAGGGAGCAACGGTCTATCACGCGCTTATCAAAGCACTTGAAGAGGCCGGTATGTCCCAGGTCGGTGCAGAAAGCGGTTACGTTCGGTCCATCAGCAAGGACGGGAAAACGCTGAGTGAATTTGACAACGGCGAAAACTCCGGTTGGCTCTACAAGGTGAACGGCGATCTGCCGGATGTCGGGCTGACGAGCTATGCGATCAAAGACGGCGACCGCATCGTGTGGTACTACACCGACGACTGGACGCTTGATCCCGATGCCGGTAAGTGGTATGTCAAGCCAGTCAGCTCTACGATCACGCCTGCCGCTGCCATCAAAGACGGCATAGCAAGCGCGTCCGTCTCCTACAAGGACTTGAGTGAGGCGATCAGCGCGGCGAAGAAGTCCGGCGAGGACACCGTGACCATCACGCCGGAGATCAAGGGCAAGGTGAACGGCATCGCCGTCTCTCTGCCGAAGTCTGCCGCAGCGAACGCGGCGAAGCAGGGTGTGCAGCTTATTGTCGAAACCGATAAGGCGCGCGTCAACCTGCGCGCCGAGGTACTTGGTGAACTGGCGAAGAACAGCGGCTCCGAGTTGAAGCTCGAGATCACAGAGAAAAGGGCCGAAGAGGTTTCGGACAAGCTCGCTCATGAGAATCTTGACGGTGCCTCCATCGTTGAGGTCACGTTGATGATCGACGGCAAGCCGGTCACAGTCTTCGGCGGCAAGAAGCTGCTGATCGACATTCCCGTGGACAGCAAGCGGTTCCGCGCGGGTGACACCTGCCGTGTCCTTGTCCTCAGCGACGACGGTGCAGCGGAGCGCACGAGCGGCCAATGCATAAAGAAAAACGATGCGCTCTTTGTCCGCGTGGAAACAACGCACCTGAGTATCTTTGTCGTTATGCGCGATGCGGCGCTGCCGTTCACCGATGTCGCGGATACCGCGTGGTACGCGGACGCGGTGCAATACGCCTATGAAAGGGGACTTATGACCGGCGTGTCCGAGAGCGAATTTGGACCGGACGGCACAGCGACGCGCGGCCAGATCGTCACCATCCTCTGGCGTCTCGCGGGCAGCCCTGTGGTCAACTATGCTATGCGCTACGCCGATATGGACGAGGGCGCGTGGTACGGCGAGGCCGTGCGCTGGGCGGCCTCGACCGGCGTCGTTACCGGCTATACCGAGAGCAGCTTCGGCCCGAACGACGCCATTACCCGCGAGCAGCTCGCCGCGATCCTCTACCGCTATATTAAAACGCAGGGGCAGGGCTTTACCGGTATGTGGTACTTCCCGCTGCGCTACGACGATGCGGCCAGCATCAGCAGTTGGGCAGACGAGGCGATGCACTGGTGCGTGATGAAGGGCCTCCTCAACGGCACGAGCGAAACGACGCTCAGCCCCCAGCTTACCGCGACGCGCGCGCAGCTGGCGACCATCCTTCAGCGCTTCTGCGAACTGCCCAAGGATACCGCGAGCAAGAGCGCCGCGCAGACCGCCTATGACCGCGCGTCGGCCTACCTGACCGCTGCCGTGAGCGCGCCGCGCTATGGCAGTCTCGGCGGCGAGTGGACGGTGCTGGCCCTCGCCCGCGGCGGCGCGGACACCGAGACCGCTTATTTCACCGGCTACTGCGCCGCGCTCGAGCAGACTGTGCGTGAAAATAAGGGCGTGCTCAGCGAGCGCAAGTACACCGAGTACAGCCGCGTCATTCTCGCGCTCTCCGCGCTCGGGAAGGACGCGCGGGACGTCGCGGGCTTTGATCTGACGCTTCCGCTCGGCGACTACGAAAAGACGGCGGCGCAGGGCGTGAACGGCGTGATCTACGCGCTCCTCGCGCTCGACAGCCGCGATTACCCCATGCCGCAGAACGCGGCGGCAAGCACGCAGGCAACGCGGCAGCTGTATGTGGATGCCATTCTCGCCGCCCAGCTTGCAGACGGCGGCTGGAGCTTCATGGGCGAGGACGCCGATCCCGACCTGACCGCCATGGCTTTACAGGCGCTGGCGAAGTATCGGGAGCAGAGCAGCGTCCAACTGGCGGCCAACCGCGCGCTCGTATGCCTGAACGCCATGCAGAATGCAGACGGCGGCTTCTCTTCCTGGGGGAGTGAGAATGCCGAGAGCTGCGCGCAGGTGCTCCTTGCGCTCAACGCGCTGGGTCTCGATGCGGATGACAGCCGCTTCGTAAAGAACGGCCACAGCGTGCTCGACGCGCTGCTGACCTATCAGAACGCGGACGGCGGCTTCTGCCACGAGCGCAGTGGGGAAACGAATCTCATGGCAAGCGAGCAGGCGGCCTGCGCCCTCGCGTCGCTCGTCCGCGCCGAGCGCGGCGAGAGCGGCCTCTACCGGATGACGGCGCTGACGCAGCCTGCCGCCTGATGGCATAGCAGCACCGAAACGAAAGGAGGGAGACGGACATGAAAACGGCAAAGCGCCTTTGTGCGGCGCTGTTGGCGTTCGCATTGGTATTCACTCTTGCGGCCTGCGGCACACCGGCAGTAGAGCCGACGCCGCCACCTGCGCCGACGCAGAGCGAAGCGTCCTCGCCCGATGCGGCGCGGGATGTGCCCGCCACGTCCGCTCCCTCCGAGACCGAACGGCAGGAGGCAGAGACTCCTGCCGCTCCGCCGGTCGGAGAACAGCAGCCAGTGGAAAGCGGTGTGCCGGAGGGAAACGCCTCCGACGCATTGCCGACAGGCGGCAGCACCGACGCACAGGACAGCTCTTCCAACAAACCCGATGCATCACCGGAGAGCTCCGTGCCGACGTGTACGATTTCCATCTCCTGCGCGACGATCCTGGAAAATCTCGACCGGCTCAACGCGGAGAAAGCTGACTTGATCCCTGCGGACGGCGTTCTGCTGGCTCCGACCGCAGTAGAATTTACCGAGGGCGAGAGCGTGTTTGACGTGCTCAAGCGCGTGTGCCGCGAGAACAAAATACACATGGAATTTTCCGAAACGCCGGTCTATCAGTCCGCCTACATCGAGGGCATCGGCAACCTTTACGAGTTCGACTGCGGCGAGGGCTCGGGCTGGATGTACCGCGTGAACGATGAATTTCCCAACTACGGCTGTTCGCGTTATCCGCTTCAGGACAGTGACACCGTCGAGTGGGTCTACACCTGCGACTTCGGCGCGGATGTCGGCGGGAGGGTCGGCGCATGAAGCATCACGCCTTTCTCGCCTGCCATCCGGCGGTGAACCTTCTGTACTTTGTACTGGTGCTGACGTTTTCCATGTTCTTCCTGCACCCCCTCTGCCTTGCTGTCTCGCTCTGCGCTGCGCTCTGGTGTGCCGCGCAGTTAAACGGCGGCACGGCGGTGCGGCGCACCGCGCTGTGGCTGGCGCCGACGGCGATTCTCGCCGCGCTGGTGAACCTTGCCTTCAATCACGAGGGCGCGACCATTCTGGCCTATCTCCCCTCGGGCAACCCTCTGACGCTGGAGTCCATCGTCTACGGCTTTGCCGCCGCGGCGATGCTCGCCGCCGTCGTGCTGTGGTTTTCCTGCTGGAACACGGTGATGACCTCAGACAAGCTCATGCACCTTTTCGGGCGCGTCGTACCCGCCCTCTCGCTCCTGCTCTCTATGACGCTGCGCTTTGTGCCCCGCTTTCAGGCAAAGCTCCGCGAGGTGACAGCGGCGCGGCGGGGCATGGGGCTGTACGCGGAAAAGGGCCGACTCCAAAAGCTCAGGAGCGCTGTGACGGTCTTTTCCGTCATGGTGACGTGGAGCCTTGAGAATGCCGTGGAGACGGCGGACAGCATGAAAAGCCGCGGCTACGGACTGCCGGGCCGCACGGCCTTTTCCCTCTATCGCTTCAGCCGCTGCGACAGGCTGCTGCTTTTGTGGCTGACACTCTGCAGCGCTTACGTCGCCGCGGGCTGGGCGCTCGGCGGCGTGAAGTGGCGCTACTATCCCACGGCGCGCGGCGTGCTGACGCCGTATTCCGCGAGCGTGCTGCTCGCGTATTTTCTGCTCTGCCTGACGCCGGTGCTGCTGCAAAGAAAGGAGGCGCGCACATGGAGCTCTATCGCGTCGAAAACCTGACCTTTACCTACCCCGGGCAGTTCGCGCCCGCCCTGCGGGACGTGAGCCTGACGCTCTGCGCGGGCGAATTCGTCACGCTCTGCGGACTTTCCGGCAGCGGTAAAAGCACGCTCCTTCGCCAGCTCAAGACCGCGCTCGCGCCCAACGGCGTCCGCCGGGGCGCGGTCCTTTTCGCCGGCCGCCTGCTCTCCGACGTTTCGCCGCGCGAGCAGGCGGAGCGCATCGGCTTTGTGCAGCAAAGCCCGGAAAACCAAATCGTCACCGACAAGGTCTGGCACGAGCTGGCCTTTGGGTTGGAGAGCCTCGGGTACGATACGCCCACCATCCGCCGCCGCGTCGCCGAGATGGCGGGCTTTTTCGGCATGGAGAGCTGGTTCCACCGCGAGACAGCGTCGCTCTCCGGCGGACAAAAGCAGCTTTTGAACCTGGCCGCCGTGCTGACCCTGCAGCCGGACGTGCTCATTTTAGACGAGCCGACCGCGCAGCTCGACCCCATCGCGGCGGCGGACTTTCTCGCCGCGCTCGCACGGGTCAACCGGGAGCTGGGCACAACGGTGCTGCTCTCCGAGCAGCGGCTGGAGGAGGCGCTGCCCCTCTCCGACCGCGCCGTTGTGCTGGACGGCGGGGCGGTCCTCGCGGACGGCGCGCCCCGCGCCGTGGGCGCGCAGCTGCGCACGGCGGGACACGAGCTGTTCCGCGCCATGCCCGCCGCCATGCGCGTGTGGGCGGCGGTGGAGAACGACCTTCCCTGTCCCGTCTCCGTGCGGGAGGGGCGGGACTGGCTGGCAGACTTTGCCGCCTCGCACCCCCTCAAAAGCCTGCCGGAGCGCCCGCTGCCCGCGCCATCGCAGGAGACGGTCGTAACCGTCTCGGATGCGTGGTTCCGCTATACGCCGGACGCGCCGGACGTGCTGCGCGGGCTGGAGCTGACGGTGCGGCGGGGCGAACTTTTCGCCATCCTCGGCGGTAACGGCGCGGGCAAATCCACCACGCTCCGGCTGCTGGCGGGCCTGCAAAAGCCCTATCGCGGAGAGGTCCGCGTCATCGGAAAAGCGGCGCTCCTGCCGCAGGAGGTGCAGACGCTTTTTGCCAAAAAAACCGTGCGCGAGGACCTTGCCGAGGTCACCTCCGACGGGGCGATGCTCGCCTATGTCACCGCCCTCTGCCGTCTGGACGCGCTGCTGGACCGTCACCCCTACGACCTTTCCGGCGGCGAGCAGCAGCGTGCGGCGCTGGCAAAGGTTTTGCTCACGCGGCCCGATATCCTGCTCCTCGACGAACCGACGCGGGGGCTGGACGCGGCCTTCAAGGCGGAGCTGGCTGAGCTGCTGCATGATCTGCTCGCGCAGGGGGTGACCGTCGTTCTGGTCAGCCACGACGTGGAGTTCTGCGCCGCCTATGCGCAGCGCTGCGCGCTCTTTTTCGACGGCTCCATCGCCTCCGACGGCGCGCCCCGGGAGTTTTTCGCGCTCAACCGCTTCTACACCACGGCGGCGAACCGCATGGCGCGCGGCCGGCTGCCCGCAGCCGTGACGGCGGAGGACATCATTGCCGCCTGCGGCGGCAGGGCAGCGCCCCCAAAAGAGCGGCGGGAGCCCCCACCGCAGCCGCCGAAGGCGGCGGACATACCCGCCGCGCCGCCGGAAAAGCGAAGGCTTTCCCCGCGCACGGCCGCCTCCGCTCTGGTCGCCCTTCTGCTCATCCCCCTGACGCTGGTGTTCGGTCCCAAGCTGCTGGGCGACCGGAGCTACTACGCCGTTTCGCTGCTGATGGTGCTGGAGGCCATGCTGCCGTTCTTCCTTACCTTCGAGGGGCGCAAACCCCGTGCGCGGGAGCTGGTCGTGACTGCGGTGCTCTGTGCGCTGGGCGTGGCGGGCCGCGCAGCCTTTTTCATGCTGCCCCAGTGCAAGCCCGTGCTGGCATTGACGATCCTTGCGGGCGCAGCCCTGGGCGGGGAGACGGGCTTTCTCGTGGGCGCGGTGACCATGCTGGTCTCTAACATCCTCTTTTCGCAGGGGCCGTGGACGCCGTGGCAGATGCTGGGCATGGGACTGTGCGGCTTTCTCGCGGGGCCGGTGTTCCACAGGGGCGGTCTGCCAAGGAAGCGGGAGGCGCTTTGCGCCTACGGCGCGGTGAGCGCATTCCTCGTCTATGGCATTCTGCTCAACGCCTACTCCGCGCTGCTCGCCACAGGCGCGCTGACGTGGCAGAGTCTTGCGGTCTACTGCGCCTCCGGCTTTGCAATGGATGCGGTGCAGGCCACCTCCACGGCGGTTTTCCTCTGGTTCTTCGCCGAGCCGATGCTCGATAAGCTCGAGCGCGTCAAAATTAAATACGGCTTCATGTGACGGGGGTGTCCGTTTTGGGGTCGTTTCTGTAAGCCCCGTACCCGCCGAAAGCCGCTTGAAATCAGGCTTTTTCGCCCGGAAAGCCTTGCGGGACAGGCTTTTTTGAAAGTGGGTTCAAATCGGCATTTTTCCCGATTTTGGAGAGAAATGCGGGAAGATAGGAGAGAAAAAACGGGAGACGGCCATACACCGCAGAATAGAGCTTCCAACCGACGAAAATCTATTTTTGAGGTGTTACAAATGGATGTATTTCCCGTCAACTGGGACAGCGTTCCCGAGGTGATGAACAAGGAGCAATTCTTCCGAATATGCCACATCAGCAAGTCCACGGCGCTGCATCTGCTCAAAAGCGGAAAGGTGCCCTGTGAGTGGTCCGGCAAGAAAACCCGGTGCTATAAAATCCGAAAAGAGGATGTGAAAGCATATTTGGAGGAGCGGGCGATTTTCCCCGAACTCTATTCTGCGCCGAAGGGCTGGTACGGCACCCACTATGTGGCGAGGCTCTCCAAGGAGCTGCCGGAGGACACGCTGCGGCAGATGCACGGCTACTATGAAAAGCTGCTGCGCAAATACCCGGATGTGGTCACGGTAAAGGATGTGGTGGCCCTGACCGGCTACACCCTGACCACCGTCCACAACTGGTGCAGCCGGAGTTCGCTGAAAGCCTTTCAAAAGGGGCTGAAGTTCTGCATCCCGAAAATCTTTCTCGTGGACTTTTTCTGTTCTCTGACCTTCCGCTCCATCACCCGCAAAAGCCTCTGGCATATCCAGACGCTGAATGAATTCAGCAGGAAGATGAAGAAATAATGTGCGATTCAGAAATTCGCACACTCGCACCTGCCTTTCGGTTTTGGTAGACTGTAACCGAAAGGCGGGTGCATTTTGCATTGCAGACCTGCCAGGGAAATTTTGAATGGGAGGATCACATATGAAATCGCTATTTGAGCAGCTGGGCGGCACTTACACAAGGCAGGGCGACTACTGCCTGCCGGATGTTTGCTTACCGCCCGAAGAAGAACGGCCTATCGGCATTTACGGCCAGCGGCGGCGCACCTTTCTGAGGGAGCACCACCGTGTGTTGTATTATAACCTGCTGACCGCCGGGGTGCTGGATGGGCACCTCGCAGACATCGAGGAGCAGGCGCAGGAACTCTTTCTTCGGTTGGTAGAACAATACGCAGACACCGAGGGCGTGACGGAGAGGTTGAAGGCCAGCGAACCGCAGTCGTGGGTGCGGAAGATGAACGGCATCCGAAACCGAGCGAACGAGATCGTGATGCAGGAAATTGTATATGGGTAACGAGCAAGCGGAGGTCGATGGCCTCCGCTTGTTTTATATACAGCTCTGACCGAATGAAAAAGAACAATGTTCGGAACAATATCAAAAATTTCAGGAACAATGTCATTGTTCTATCGGAACTATGTCAAACTAAATCTGATATTGTTCTGAACTTTACCAGAGCAAGAGGTCAGAAGCTTTCCGGCACAAGCGCCAGTTTGTTAATTGATTCGTGTGCCCGCACCAGCGCATCATAAACTGCCAAAACATCCTCAGAATCCCAAGTTCGCAGAGATTTCTCGTCAATCACACCGGCACTTTCCTGAATGATCTTCGCAAGCTGTTCTTCGTCTGCAACAGCGACAACAGCTTGAACCGCTGCATTGCTCTGTGCCTTTTTCAAATTTAGAATAAGGCTATCGATAGAACCTTTGGACTGCACCTCAAAAACATAAATCGCTTTTCCCATATTGCCGATTTTGGCTTCCCAAACAGCATCTACAACCGCACCGGTAGTAATCTTGACTTCGGAACGGCTATCAAAACCGAGCAATTCGCCTATGGCAACCAACTTTTCCTTAATCTCATCGTGGAGAGATTTTGAATCCTTCACGGTAACAGGTTTCTTGACTTCAGGGGTAGCAGGAGATACGGGAGACTTCTTTTCAGCGAGTGGTAAAATTTCATCCCACATAAAGTAATCTACTGCTAAAAGATCATAATCATCTGCACCGGCTTTTTTGAGTTCTGCGGCGATCTTTTTTGCAATAGCACATACTTCCGCATACTTCTTTCCGGTGTACTGATAGTTGTATTTCGGCATATCGGGGATATCAAGATAGCCATAACAAAGGATAGTTGTCTTATTAAAGATTACATATTCCTGCGGGTTTGCGTATGTAAGTAACTCGCTGATAGTTGCAGGCCCCATACCCTTTATAGATTTCAAAAATACATCCCAACGCTTTTCAATAGGATTTGTACTATATAACAATTCAGCCAACTGCTTTTTGAGCATGGCAAAACCGTTGTCGGCAATCATTTTGTCAACAACATATTTCTTGTTACCCCAAATAAGCATAGACCACAGCTTGCTGATGTACTCTAAGAATTCCTCCTCAGTCATAGCCAAAAGCTTATCCTTGGTAAACGACTGGTAATACTCTTTGCGCTCTTTGCGTTCAGCCCAGTTTTCCTCATAATATGCTGCATTAGACTTCTTTTTCTTTGTAAACTCAGCTATTGCTGAATTAAGTTTTTGTGTATTCATACAGCTTGCTCCTTTGTTAATTCAACTATTTTATCAAGTAATGGAATAAATCCATTGAATTCATCTGCCTCAAATTTATTGATTCTTTTTTCAAGCTCTTTTTTAATCTTATCTGGCAAATTAGGTAACATCTTAATTGGATGCTTACGATCTGGTATAACATCTTCTACAATCGCTTTGATAGTATCATCCCAAGAAAAATAATCTTCGATAAGGAAATCACCTTCGGTTACACCATCTTTATATGGAATAAAAGAAGTAGTTATATTATCTTGAACAATATCTTGATAATGAGCAACCCTTCCATCATTTTTAGATATACCTGTAATTGCTTGAACTCCATCTTTCCCTGCGTTGTCACGATCAAAGAAGACTACTATTTTTTTCGAATCAGGCACAAAAGCCTTAAGATTATCAATAAATGATTTTACGTTTCCCGCACCATTGGCATTTAAAAAATCTACATTTAATGATGCATAATCAGTAACCCTTGATTTGAGCATTTCCAATGCACGCTTAACATACATGACATCTGTTTTACCCTCAAAAACCACAAGAGGTCTGCTTGATCTTAACATCATTCCTTGTCCAATAACATCCCAAGATGTACCTGACAATTTCTTGATTTTTTCGATTTTTTCATCAGTTAAAATGGTTGATTTGCCGTTTTCAAGTTCTAACATCAGTAATTCTTTTTCGTTAGCTATTTGAGCCATAATTGGGGAATGAGTAGCTATAACAATTTGTCGATTAGGATATTCTCTCATCATGTTACAAAGCGCAGGTTTTCTTCCTTCGTGCAAATGAGCATCAGGCTCGTCCATAAGCACCAGAGTTTTCTCATCTGAAAGAATTTCAAGAACCGTCTTTACAAGAATAAGTTTCTTTTCACCTTCGCTCAATTGCTCAACGGTAATATCATCATCTATCTGTATAATAATATCTTTTATAATTTTCTCATTCTTGGGCATATACGCTTGCGTTAAATTTTGAAAAACTTCTGTATCTGTTATACCAATTTCAGCAAGAAGTTTATTTCCATTTTCGTCCACAAGTATATTACCATTTTCATCTGTGAGCGCACTGTAAAAAATACTATTGCGCAAATCTTCTAAATTGCACTCAATTTTACTTTTGTGATCAGGATTGATTCGGTTTATAAAAGTTTTTAACAGCTCATTGACATCATCAAAATATTTAAAATTGAATTTTAGTTCTATCGTTGAAATTGAAGTTATGCCAAGATCATTTTCGATAAACGGCTTCAGAGTTTCATTGCCGGATAAAAGCAAAGTTAGTAAAGCAACATTCCAATAATATTTGTTTATAAGCATTAAACGCATACGTTCTTGATGACGGTTGGTTTTTATCCGCTCTATGTATGATTTATAATATGTTTCATAAAACGAAGTCCACAATCGGTCTTCTTCACCGCTATACAGACCGATTATATTGTGGGGCGCATTTTCTTCGATAAAATATTCTCGACGTTTCAATTTTGGACCATAACAGCGAAGAAAACCATTGGTTTGCTCAATTACACAATTGATCTCATTCAAGGTGTATTGTAATTTGTAATCACACTTGATTTTTCTACTATCTTTACCTTTGAATAAGTCGTGAAAAATACCGCTAACAGCTTCTAACACATTACTTTTGCCAGATCCATTGTTGCCCACAAGCATAGTAAGCCCATTACCTAATTCAAAATCAATCGTTAAAGGAGAGAGATTCTTGTATTTTTCAATATATACGCTTTTAAGCTTCACCGAAAACGGCCTCCTCAAATTCTTTTTTCGCCTGTTGTGAATGTAAAGGTATTTGCAGCTGTAAAGTTGCAATTTTTCTGCGCACTTCAGAAATATAATCAACTATTTCCTGTTGTTTTTGTGGAGATGGTAAAGGGATTTTTAATCCCATAAAATCACTTTCGTTAATACGTGGCATACGTACTCCACTATACAAGGGTGTTAATTGTTCTTGAATAATTATGGAAGAAAGAATCTCCATAAAATATATCCGATTGATATTCTTTGTATCAAACACAAAGAATTCAGATGAACATACTACATTTTTTGTTGCAGACCTATTCTCCCAGTACTTATTTAAATAAGGTCTAAGTTTACCATAGATAATATAATCGTATGGCACACGAACAGTTTGACTTAATATATCTTTGCCGGATATCTGTTGCATGAATACTTTACCTGTATTTTTTTCAACATGCTCCATTCCGATATAAGCGAATTTTTTGTCCGGATCTTCCTTGGTGTTAATGCGTAACCTTTTCCCGGATGTGTCAACCATAAAATGAGCAATCACAGCTGCCATATCAATCATTTTTTCGTTTGAGTTAATTATTATTTTGTTGGAAAGATAAGTCGGATCCCATCTTGTTAAGTTCTTATAATATGTAGTACCTATTAAACCGTTAAAGGATGATCTCTTGAACGATATTCCTAACTTTTTTAATATGTACTGTTCTATTTGATACTGTAAATTATCAATTGAATCCTGGTCTTTCTTTGCTTCAGCTAGTTGAGTATTATATTTACGTATCAAATCTTTCTGAACATCGGCTTCGGGCATAGGGATCTTATAATTCAAAAATTTTTCTTCCTGTAAATACAAGCGATTGCCGCTACCATTACTACAATCCTGCCAAGCTTGCACAAACACATTGGATGATAAAAGCAAAATCAAATACTCAATGTTTGCAACATTTGGGTTCACATCATAAACCCAAAAGTTACCAGTAATAATAGCCCCATCTGCTTCAGGAGGAACAATGCCAAATGCACCGTTTCGAGCGTCGATTTTTGACACTGCTAACTGACCAGCCTTTACATAGTACTGTTTCTTGGTTTTGATATCTTTTCCTAAAACCTCATCTCTGACAAAAACACCACCGCAATTTGTTTTGATTGTAATACGCTTGTATCTTTTGTCATCTTCAACAACCATTTGATCTTTTCGGCGTGTTATTGCTTTTCCTATTCTTTTTAACTCAAAAGATGAATTAATCGAGGTGGAACTAAAGAATTGTTTTATATTCCAATCGATGGTTTGGCTAAATAAAATAGAGGACAACACTGAATTTGTATTTACCACTTTAGTTCAACCTCCTTACCATCGCTGGTACGGAAAAGCCTTCCTTGCGAATTTATGGTATAGGAAACAACGCTATTGGCTTCGTTCCATAGCTTCTTTGCAATTCTATATTCTTTATATTCATCTTGAAGGGTAGGAAGCTGATTGCCTGCGGAAACAGCACCTGTAGAAGTAATGCCCGCATCCTCAACCATAGCTATAGGAATTTCGTAATCGAAGTATTCTTTGGTGAGCGGTTTAGCTTCTTCGATGATAGCTTTTTCAAGATCTCTGAGTTCTTTTTCTGCTGCTGCAATGAGCGCTTTAACCTTAAGTTTCTTGGATTTTTCTTCGACTATTTTTTCTTGCAAAGCTTTTATTTGGCCGATGTACTTCTGTCTAATTTCTTTTTCTGCCCTTGTTTTTGCACCTAAGTACTGAAGCTCTTCTTCTTCGGTAAAACGCTTGAAGAAAACAAGGCTGGGTTTTACTGTGGCACCGGCAGCGATAAATACATCTTGGGGGATTGAACAAATCAAAATGATTTTAGCCTTACCTTCAAAATACTCACGAATTTTCTGAAGGTTTGATGTGTTAAGCACACCTTCAGGCAAAACCATACCCATACGGCCACCTTTTTTAAGCAGTATCAGACAACGTTCCATAAAGAGAACTTCGGTAAGACCGGACATGGAACCTACGTCGTACAATGAAAGCAAGGACTTACCAATGTTGTCATTTACCTGCTTAAGTGCTTTTTCATAAGCTTCGCCGTATTTTTCTTTATATTTTGCGATTAAAGCTTCATCGGTAAATTTATCTGCTTCGGTAATTTTTTGGGATTTATCAATTCTCGCACCAAAAGGAGGATTGGTTAATATAACGTCGAAACGCTCTTCAAAAATACCGTTAACATTCAGCAAGCCATCGTGATGATGAACGCCACCGTGTCCATCGCCGTGCATAATCATATTCATTTTTGATGTTCTTGCCATACGAGGGTTAGCATCTGTCCCGTAAATGCAATTTCGTGACAGATTATACATACGACTACCTTCTACTTGGGTATCAAGTTCTTTGTTAAGTGTGGATTGCATAGCTTCGATGCGTTCGTTGATAACTACCTGTTCTTTTTCGGACAGTGAATCGTAGTTCTCTCCTTCAATAACGGAACGCAATTCGGATTTAGCTTTCTTTACGTCTTCCTCGATTTTTTCACGCATATATTCGAACGCTTTGATTAAGAAGCCGCCACTACCGCAAGTAGGATCGCATACAGTTTCATTCTCTTTGGGATCCAGAATGTGTGTCATAAAATCAACTATAGTACGAGGCGTAAAGTACTGACCTAATTCGCCACGGAAAGTAGTACCCAAGAACTGTTCAAAGGCTATACCCTTAACATCATCCTGTGTGTCGGAAAGGTTATAGGTTTCAAGTTTTTCGAGAATTTGCTCAAAACTGTTTTGTCTAATTTTGATGATTTCGTTTTCCTCAAAAAGTTGGTCATCCTTAAACTCTTCCTTGGTGTTGTAAAACAAGAATTGCATATAAGGAAGGTCTTTGGGAGTTCCTTTCAGGCTTGGACGAATCTCTTTTTCGAACCATTTTTCTTTTTCTACAAACTCATTTTTCGTAAAAACTTTTGCACCACGCTGCTCACGTTCGTATTTGATTTTCATAAAGAGAATTTTGCTGATTTCATCAAATGCAGCTTCGGGAGAAAGCTTATCATTATTACGAATAATGTTATGGCAAGTGCGAAGAATCTTTGTAAAATCATCTCTCGTAAATGTTTTAGTTTTGGAAAGAATATCTTTTACTTTTTTATCATTCAGTGCTTCTTCAGCGGTAGGAATAGCAACAACCTCTACTAACTCCTTGGGAAGATAATCTTTGTCAACGTTAAAGTATTTTGTTTCTTTTTCGTTAGTGGTTACAAAGAAACTTGCACCAGCCCAAGAAGCATAATTGTATCCCTGATAATAATCTTCTTCACGAATACGAACATTTTCCGCTTTACATTCAACAACAATAAAAGCGGCTTTGCTTTCGATTTTATCCTGTTTTGATTTCCAAATAACAATATCTGCACGTGCTTTGCCTTGACCACGTTGAGAGTTATTGACCTTAATTTCTTGTGCCATTTGGTCAAGAGAATATCCATAGTCCTCTACAAGGATTTTTATGTATTCTTGGCGTACTTTCTCTTCGGGAGTTTCAATATGCCAAGAATCAACTAACGGGCAAAAGATTTTTCCGTTTTCTCTTTTAATCTTTAATGTGCTCATAATAAAGCCTCCGTTTTTTGTTGTCCCTCAAGCATCAACAAATTTCGCATAAAAGATGCCATGAATATGGGCTTGAGGAAAGGATATATGCGGGATAATAAGATTAAATCGCTCATGTCCTAAGCCAAAACTTCCCATTTGCCGTAGCGTTTGCCGTCAACTCTACGGAGATATTGCTTCTCTTTCAGAGAGTCTGTAATGCGCTTTATACTTCTGACGGATTTTCCTGTTTGTTCTGCAAGCTCGGTTTGCTTAACAGACGGGTTCTTTTTTATTAAATCTAACACGGCAAGTTCTTCTAAAGTGCATTTCAAAGTGTCAATTTGGCACTTTGGTGTTTCGCTTTTGGCACTTTGGGAAATGTTTTCATCCACAAAATCAACATGCATATAGCGGTTCTTCAGGTCATGATTTGTACCGAGCAGAAGGTTTGAGAAAAACAATTCCAAAAATTTTGTGGTGGAATGAATACCTTTTTGCAAATCGTTATAGTTTGCTCGAACCAATGCGTTGCGGAAATACCAAGAGTTTTCACGGAACGCATCGTTATTGACACGGAACCCAAAGGTTTTCATATACTTAATCATAAACACGGCGGTTGCTCTTGTGTTGCCCTCACCGAAGGGATGAATCTGCCAAATGTCCGATGCAAATTTTGCAAGATGCTTTACCGACGCTTCAACCGACAGCCCCTCATAGGAAAACTGTTTTTCGGTGGCAAAATCATAATCCAACGTGTCTTTTATGCTGTTAAAATCAGCATAGATAACCGTTTCGTCGTTCAGTATCCATTCCTTTTTGGAAATGTTATACTGGCGGATTTGCCCGGCGTGGTCGAATACGCCTTCAAACAATCTGCGGTGAATGGTAATCCACTCAGCAGGAGAAAACTGAAATGCTTTTTCGCCCAAAAGCTTCGTTATTCTTGCAGATACAATATCTGCCTCTTTGGTTTCGTTTTCGGTTTCGGTGCGGGTGGTTCTCTGCTCGTAATAGCTGTGTATACGCTTTTGAGCCTCGTCGATGGTGATTCTGCCTTCGATGTGATCCTTTGCGGTATCCAGCAAATATTCAGAGATTTTCAGCCCGTCAACCGCCTGCAAGCCGATAGCAGTTTGCCAAGCTTCGCTTTTTTCGGCTCTGTCCGGTTCGCCCTGCTTGATATATTCTTCCAGTTCAAATTGCCAATTCTGATCCGGCATATCTGCACCTCATTCCTTGCTCAAATCTTCCGCCTTGAATGTCGTGTACCCTTCGTAATAGTAGCTTTGGTCGATGCCGTTCCTATACACCTCACGGCTGCCCACCTCATCGGTCAGTGCCGCCTTCAGCAGCACCTTGATCTCCACATCCTTGATGGGGCTGCGCTCCATTGCAAGGAGATAATCCTCTTTATCCACCTTGCTCCAGTCCACGACCTTGCCGATTTCTGTTCTTAGGATATGGTCGAGCCAGATGCGAGTACTACGCCCATTGCCCTCCCGAAAGGGGTGGGCAATATTCATTTCCACATATTTTTCGATGATCTCGTCAAAGGTGGACTGTGGCATCTTGTCGATGTTGGCCAGTGCCGCCTCCAGATACATCAGCGGTGCAAAGCGGAAATTACCCTTCGCCAGATTCACCGTGCGCAGCTTACCGGCGAAGTCATAAATATCTTCAAACAGAGACTTGTGAATCGCCTGCAAAGTCGAGAATTTACCCGCCGGGAGCGTATCGAGTACGCCGTTTTCAAACAGTTCTACCGCCTTTTTCTTGCTGAGGCGTTCTTCTTCCCGGGCAAGATCGGCGGAGCTTGTCAGCCCCAATTTATTTTCCAGTGCCATCGTGCATCTCCTGATTAATTTACAAGGTATTTAAGCACAAAAAACAGTTCGGCAAGCACTGTAATAATCAATAACACAACCCATCCAGTGGCTTTCTTCGCTTTCTTTTTTGAGTAAACCGGCTGTACGGAATATGTATATTGTGCCTGTGGCGATTGGCGGAGCGGTTTTGGCTTTGCGACAGGCCGAGGTTTTGTCGCCTTTTGATACATAGCAAGAGGATCACCTTGCTTCATAATCCTATCATAAAAATTGTCAATCCATTGTGCGTCGCTGAGGTCGCACATATTTTCTTCGCTGCTATTCGGGTCGTGTACAATTTGGTTTCTGACCCAGCGGTAATGCTTAAGGCACTTGAGATCTTCGACCCAGCCTTGCCACCCAATATGAACCATTTGGGGTACTTTCCATCTCGGCTATATATGCGGAGACACCGTGCTGAGTTTGCAGCATATCTCCACACAGCTTTTCGAGATGCTTATACGAATCTATAAAGCCCATAGCTCATCACCCAATCCAGATTACTTATCCGCCGCCACGCCGGACTTCATCCAGGCGTCTACTTCGCTGACCTTGAATTTCCAAAGGCGGCCTATTTTCGCAGCGGGCATATTTCTTTTCTCTATCCAGGCGAGTACCGTATCACGGCTGACGCCGAGGTATTCGCAAATCTCTTTCATTGAGTACCAGCGTTCGATGGTCGGTCCCATTAAAATGTCCTCACTTTCAGGCGGTTTCCGATAGCTATAATTATACAATTTAAGTATATCACAGCAAGGTGGATTTATCAAGGATTATTGCGGATTTACGAGGGATTCAGAAGAAAATTTTATAATTAAAAGTGAAAGGTTTCCCCGCTCAGTTTACTGATTTGAGCGGAGAAACCTTTTTTGATGAAAATTTCAAATTATTCTCGAAGGTAACCCCACAAACGGCACCCCTTATTCAGAGTAAGTGAAGGGAGAAATATTTTTGCAGGGAATTTTGAAAAACACCCTGCCAAATGGCACCCATTATTCAGAGTAAGTAGAGGGACATTTTGAAAAGTTGAGAGAATTTTTCGAATTACTTTGCCAAAATCTCAAAAAACTTCCCAATTGATTAGTAGAAGGGGCACTTAAAATTTTTCGTCGAAAATCCATTTTATTTTTGCCTGAAAAATTCCCAATTAAGTAGTAGGGGGGGTCGCAGAAAAATTCTCAAAAGTTTTTTCGTTCAAATCCGAAAAAATTTCCCAGTTGGTTAGTAGAGAGGCTTTCAAAGGAAATTTTCAAAATTCCTTCGTACAAATCGAAGAATTTTTCCCAGTTGATTAGTGAGGGGGTTAAAAAACAGCCCTTCTCGCTGGCTACCTATTGAGGGGACTGTCTCCCTGTGTACCTTGAAAATTGAATCGCCGCCTCCAAAGGATATGCTTCCGGCAAGTGACGCCACGACTTCCCGAAAAAGGAACGAGCGCATCAAAGAAGCGATACGCCGTGGTGAGACTCCGGGGCAGGAACGATACGGATGAGCGGCAGCAAGCAAAAACCACCGCAGAAATGCGGCGCCAAGAACAGACAAAGGAGGTTCAAGCCTATGAAGAAAAGTGAGCTCAGAGAGCTTTATCAGATGATGTTTCCGGAATACCCGGACATTGTGACCGTTAAAGAGCTTCGGGAGATGCTGGGCATCAGCCGCAAGCTGGCCTACAAGCTGATCGACTATGGGTACATCCACGCCGTGAAGATCGGCACGACGCTGAAGATCCCGAAAATCAGCGTCATCAACTATGTGATGGAGAAAGAGGTGAAGAAGGTTGGATGAAATCAAGCGCCTGACGCCCGCCCAAAGGGCACGCTGTAATCGGCTGATCCGGCGGCTGTGCGCCAACTACGACGGTGGCAACTGTCTGCCGCTGGACGACGGCGAGGGCTGTGTGTGCGTGCAGATGATTTCTTATTCGCTGCTGTGCAAATACTTCCGGCGGGCGGTTCTGCCCGCCGACAAGGCACTCTATGCCGACATTTACCGGCAGCGCACACGGCTCTGCGACCGATGCGGAAAGCCCTTTGCACCCGGCAGCAACCGGCAGAAATACTGCCCGGAATGCGGGCGCTCCATCCGGCGCAAGCAGAAGGCGGACTCGGCCAGGCGGCGGCGCAGCGTCGAACATTAAGCGTCTGAAAAGCCTTGATTTCCAAGGCTTTTGGGATAGCAAAGCGGGGGCGGGTGACCGTTTCCATCCGCCCCCGCCAAAATCCACTTTTAACATTCTACAAAGGAGAATTCTATGGACAACAAACTGAAAACCGTGGACGCAGAGACCTTGCTGTCCACGCCGATGAGCAAGACGATGTTCATCGTAGACGGCCTTATTTCGCAGGGTGTCAATGTCATCAGCGGCGCCAGCAAGATCGGCAAAAGCTGGCTTATGCTGTGGCTGGGGCTGCAAGTGGCGCAGGGAAACTCTATTTGGGGGCTGCCTACACTGCAATGCGATGTGCTCTATCTGAGCCTTGAGGACACCCAGCGCCGCATCAAAGACCGACTCTACAACCTCACCGACAGCGCCCCGGACAACCTGTATTTTGCCGTGACCTCCGGGCTGATCGGCGGCGGGCTGGAGGAGCAGATCACGGATTTCCTGACCGAGCATCCCGCCACCAAGCTGGTCATCATTGACACGCTGCAAAAGGTGCGGGACTCCAAAGGCAGCGCCGGAAAAGCGGGAATGTACGGCAACGATTACGATGACATTTCCTCCATCAAGCGCATTGCCGACGGCTTCAACACCGCCGTTTTGCTGGTGCATCACCTGCGAAAGCTGCAAGACAGCAACGATCCCTTTAACGATGTCAGCGGCTCCACCGGTATCATCGGCGCTGCGGACACCAACTTCATCCTGCGCCGTAAGCGCAGCGGAAACGCCGCTACGCTGCTGGTCAGCGGGCGGGATGTGGAATATCAGGAACTGACCTTGCAGTTTAACGACCTTGTCTGGGAGCTGGTGGAGCGCAAGAACAGCGAGGATATTCACAAGGCGGAGCTGCCGAAATTTCTGTTTCGGGTGGTGGACTTTATGGAGTGCCGTACCGAATGGGTAGGCACGGCCACGGAGTTGCTGACCGAAATGAAGGAGCAAGAGGTCACGCCCAATATGGTCACAAAGTATCTCGGCCAGTTCGCCTATGAGGTGCTGGAGCCGCTGGGCATCGAGTATCGCACCAAGCGCACCGGCAAAAGCCGACTCATCAAATTTCTGCGCCGTGACGGCGATGACGCAAATGACGCCGGGATCGCTATATAAGGAAATCCCCGTCACAACCGTCATTGCCGTCACAAACCGAAGAAAGGGGGTGAACAAATGCGCAGCAAAAACTACGGGATCAATGTCCGTGTGACCGAGCAGGAGAAGCAGAATCTGCTGGAAAATGCCAGGTTCTGTTCTCTGTCGCTGTCGGAATATCTGCGGCGGCTGGGGCTTGGAAAAGAGGTCAGAGCGGCCATCACGGAGCGGGATTACCGCCTGTTTCGGATGCTGAACGGCCTGAAAGCGGAGCTTCCACAGCTTCAGAAAGAGGAACTTCTGAGCAGGCTGGAAGCAATTTTGAATGAATTAAAGTAAGCGAGAATTACGCCTGCGCAGTCTAAGCGAGCAGACTGTTTGTACTCCTAAAGTCCAAACAGTGCCCCTGCCGCCGATGCCTGCGTCATCTGAGCGAGCAGTGCGTTTTTACTCCCGGCAGGGCCGGAGCGCAAAAACACTCGTTAGGGCGTGCCCTAAAACCCCGAAAGAAAAAACTATGAAAGTGAGGACAACACAATGAGAAAATCGGATTTTACTTTACCCACGCTGGACGACCTGTTTTCCACGCAGGCGGAGCGGGACGATGCCAAGCTGGAGCGGGTGCGGAATATTCCACTGGCCGAGCTGCACCCGTTCAAGGGTCACCCCTTCAAGGTGCAGAACAACGAGGAGATGCAGCGGATGATCGAGAGCATCCGCAAGGTGGGGGCTATCACCCCGGCGCTGGCAAGGTCGCTGCCGGGCGGCGGCTATGAGCTGATCTCCGGCCACCGGCGGCTGGCGGCGTGTCAGGTGTTGGGCGTCGAGACGATGCCCGTCATCGTCCGGGAGCTGTCCGACGATGAAGCGGTGATCGCAATGGTGGACGCCAACTTACAGCGAGAGACCATCCTGCCCAGCGAAAAGGCGTTCGCCTACAAGATGAAGCTGGATGCCATCAAGCATCAGGGCATCGCTTCTGTGCAAGTTGCAGAGAAGTTGCTTAGCGTAGAAAAAGTGGCAGACGATGCAGGTGAGAGTAAAGACCAAGTGCGAAGATATATCCGCCTGACCTACCTGATCCCAGAGCTGCTTTCGATGGTGGACAACGGCAAGATCGCCTTTAATCCGGCGGTGGAGCTTTCCTACTTAGACTCGTATCAGCAGCGGGCGGTGCTGGACGCGATGGCGCTGAATGACTGCGCCCCGTCCCACGCCCAGAGCATCCGCCTGAAAAAGTTGGCGCAGGAGGGCTTACTGGATGACCAGATAGTCTACGCCGTGCTGGCGGAGACGAAGCCCAACCAGCAAGAGCAGCTGAAATTCAAGCGGGAGGAGCTGCGGAAATACTTCCCCTCCGGCTACACCGAGGAGCAGATGCGCCGGGACATCATCAAGGGGCTGGAATTGCTGAAGCGGCAGAGAGAACGGAACCGGGATGCCCGCTGATTCGTATTGATGCGGCTGTAATCAAACAAATCGCAGAATAGAGAGAACCCCAAACCGGTGGTATACTGATACTGTCGGTTTGGAGTTCTGTTCTGCAAATACAAAGGACGGGAGGAAATGAAATTGGTAGCAGGACATCTGACATTGAAAAACGGCAGGTATTACGCCGTGCTAAACTATAGAAACGCCGGAGGGCAGCGGAAAACGAAATGGATCTCGCTGGGACTTCCCGAAAAGGGCAACAAGCGCAAGGCGGAGGCGGAACTGGCGAGGCTTCGGGCAGAGTTTGAGCCGCCCAAAGAGGTGGGCGACCTGAGCAGCGATGCTGTTTGTCGATTATCTGCGGGAATGGCTGGAAATCGCCAAGGGGCGGCTGGCTGGGCAACATACAGTTCTTACGCCGCAATGATCAAGAAGCCAGTCGGACCGTACTTCCGCCAAAGGAATCTGACCTTGCGGGAGCTGGAAGCCCGACACTTGCAGATGTTTTATTCCGAAATGCTCAGAAAGGTAAAGCCGAACACGGTCATCCACTATCACGCGATTATCCACTCGGCGCTGAAATATGCGGTCAAGACCGATATGCTGGTGCAGAAATGTGGCGGACAAGGTGGATAGGCCAAAGAAAAACAGCTTTCAGCCGGTTTTCCTTTCGGCAGAGGAGATGCAGAAGATGTTTGAAGCCCTTCGGGGTACCAAGTTGGAGTTGCCGGTGCTGGTGGCCGCTTTTTACGGATTCCGTCGGGGCGAAGTGTTGGGGAAGTGTTGGGATTGAAGTGGGACGCCATCGACTTTGAGCGTGGAACGATTTCGGTCATACGAACCGTGACGACGATTACTGTTGATGGCAAGCAGACGGAAATTGAACAGCAGTCTGCCAAGACCAAGTCCAGTCTGCGTACCCTGCCGCTGATCGGCAGCTTCCGGGAATACTTTTTGCAGGTGAAAGAGGCGCAGGAGCTGAACAAGCAGGTCTGCGGCAACTGTTACAATCACGAGTATGATGGCTTTGTGTTTATGGACGAGCTGGGCGAGCGGATGCGGGCCAATTATTTGACCCCGGCATTCCCGAAATTCTTGGAGGACCACGGCCTACGCCGGATGCGCTTTCACGATCTGCGGCATAGCTGTGCCAGCTTGCTGCTGGCCAACGGCGTGCCTCTCAAGCACATTCAGGAGTGGCTGGGCCACAGCGACTTCACCACCACGGCGAACATCTACGCCCACTTGGATTACAAGTCCAAGATCACCTCGGCACAGGCAATGGAGACAGGGCTTGCGCTACCGGAGGGCGGCGACTTCGGAAGTCGTTGGAGGGAGGGCTAAGCCGAAAATCCGGAGAGAAAACAAAAGTCTGCTTTGATCACTTACTCTTAGAAAAAGGTATAAGAAAAAGCCCATAATCGGCTTGATTACAGGCTTTTTCGGTGGCGGAGATGGAGAGATTCGAACTCTCGCGTCGGTTTGAGCCGACCTACCGCATTTCGAGTGCGGACCCTTCAACCGCTTGGGTACATCTCCGTATATTTTCGCCTGTTTTTAACTCGCAAAATCTTTTGGAGAGAAAAGCAGGAGAGAAAACATAAAAGTATTCGATTTGGAATTTTGAAAACCCGGAATTAGCAGGAGTTTTCGAGGAGACGAAATTCACAGATTCCGCCGAAATTTCGAGTCAGCCCCGTTATGACCACTTCGATACCGCTGCATACCATGGTATGATACCATGACTTCCGCGCGCTTGCAAGCAATTTTTCATCGCGAATGCCGAAAAACGTATATTTTGCGATGTAAGTATAAAATTCCATCTTGACATTACGCCTCTTCCGTGCTATCATGCAAAAGCTGACAGGTTGCGGAGGGCTCTTGCAGGTGTAGCACAATGGCCAGGGCACCAGCCTTCCAAGCTGGGGATGCGGGTTCGATTCCCGTCACCTGCTCCATCCATTTGCGCCAGTAGCTCAGCAGGATAGAGCAACTGCCTTCTAAGCAGTAGGCCGGGGGTTCGAATCCCTTCTGGCGTACCATTTCCCCCAAAGCGGCCTGCGGCGAGGCTTCCCTTGTGATACCAGATATGTGGTGGGTGTAGCTCAGTTGGTTAGAGCACCGGATTGTGGTTCCGGGTGTCGAGGGTTCGAGTCCCTTTACCCACCCCACAAAAAGAGCGGGATCGGGAATAGAGTCCCGATCCCCTTTCTTTTCCCTTATAGGGGTGTAGCCAAGCGGTAAGGCAAGGGACTTTGACTCCCTCATTCGCTGGTTCAAATCCAGCCATCCCTGCCAGAGAATAACAGCGTTTTCCGCTGCCTTCATACCTTCGCTTCGTTAGCTCAGTCGGCAGAGCACCTGCCTTTTAAGCAGGGTGTCCGGGGTTCGAATCCCCGACGAGGCACCAAAAAGAAAAGCATCGCCTTGCGATGCTTTTCTTTTTGGGTTTCGTCGCCGTCGTCAGCGGCTCCACCCTCCGGTATTAAAACGCCCGGGGCAAATGAATCGCCTCTTCGCCAAGCTTTTGCTTCGCAGAACACTTGCGCGGCGCAGCTGCGCCGTCCGTCCTGCCGCCGCTAAGGCAGATCGCTCGCCGCCCAGCGCCTGCTCCGGACAAAAAAAGAGACACGCACCGCGTGTCTCTTTTTCGTTTGCAGTTATTCGGTGACGAAGGGCAGCAGAGCGATCTGACGGGCGCGCTTGATCGCCTCGGTCAGCTGACGCTGATGCATGGCACAGGTGCCGGTGGTCCTGCGGGGCAGGATCTTGGAGCGCTCGGAAATGAAGCGGCGCAGCTTGGCGGCATCCTTGTAGTCGATATATTCGCACTTGTCAACGCAGAACTGGCAGACCTTGCGGCGCTTGCGGTTTGCAGGAGCACCGGCGCGAGGGGCCTTGTTTTCGCGTTCCATAGCCATGGAAGTATCCTCCTTTATAGATTTTGTCAGAACGGAAGCTCCCCGTCCTCTTCGATCTCGGCGAAGCCGCCGCCCGCGGGGGCGGAGTAGGTGGAAGCGGGAGAGCCGTAGGCCGGGGGTGCATAATCGCCGCCGGAGGCTCCGTCGCGCTTGCTGTCGCCGAAATATACGTTGTCGGCAACCACTTCCGCGCTGCGGCGGTTGTTGCCGTCCTTATCTTTCCAGTCGCGGATCTGCAGCCGGCCCTCGACCACGGCCATGCGGCCCTTGGCGAAGTACTGGCAGACAAACTCGGCGGTCTGGCGCCAGGCAACGACATCAATGAAATCCGTTGCCTTTTCGCCGCTCTCGCGGCTCTTGAAGTCGCGGTCCACGGCGAGGGAGAAGGACGTCACGGCCGTCCCGGTCTGCGTGCGGCGCAGCTCGGGGTCACGGGTCAGACGGCCCATGATAACGACACGATTGAGTGACATATTCTTTCCTCCTTATTCGTCCTTGCAGACGATCATGGAACGGATGACGCCGTCGGTAATGCGAAGGATACGGTCCAGCTCCTTGGGGAACTCGGGCGCGCTGGTGAAGGAGATCAACACATAGTAGCCTTCGGTAATGTAGTTGATCGCGTAAGCGAGCTTGCGCTTGCCCCACTCCTCCACTTCCATCGCGGAGCTGTTCTGCTCCACCAGGGTCTTGAACTTCTCGGTCAGCGCGGCAACGCCTTCCTCACCCTGTGCGGGGTCGATGATGAAAACGACCTCATAGTTAGCGGAAATCTTAGCCAATTTCTTGCACCTCCTTTTGGACTGATGGCCCACACGTCCTTCGTGTGAGCAAGGATATTGCCTATGGTGAGACCATAAGCTCTACTATTATACAAAAAAAGAGCGCAAAGTCAAGCCCTTCCCGCGCTTTTCCGAAATATTTTTGCCTAGAATATCCGTCCCGCCGGTCGCATAGGTTTGTCCCGAGGTGACGATCATGCAGAAGATACCACGGAAACCCAGGCTGCGCGGCGTCCCGCGCATCGCGTTCGCCGCGGCGCTCACGGCGCTGACGCTCTGGACGGTCGGCGTGGCCGCCACGGCGCACAGCCTGTCCGATGCCGCCGAACGGCTGCGGCAGGAGACTGCGCTCCCGCTCGCCCTGCTGCGCTACGAGATGGGTGGCGAGGAAGCGGACGAGCTCTCCCTCGGCGCATCGCTCGCGCTGAGTCTGACGCCCATCCTTGCCGACGCGCGCAGCGAGGTGACGCAGGCGTGGTCGAGCGAGCTGCAGCTCCCGCCCGATGAAACGAAGCCCGACACCGAGGATCACGAGGGCACAACGCTTTCCGACGCACAGACGGGGGAGACCGTTCCGCGCGGCGCGGACAACGGCGTGTCGTCCCGCACGCTCCGGGTCGGCGACCCGAGCGGCTATACGGTGCTGGGGAACGTCTGCATCAACAACGGCTCAAAGTGTACGCTGGACGCTTCGCAGCTCACGGGAGCGCCCGCCGCAGCGGAATGTCCCGCCGACGGCCCGCAGGTGCTCATCGTCCACACGCACGGCACGGAGGCCTACACCATGCCGGCAGGGGAGGAGTACGAGGCAAGCGACGACCACCGCACGCTCGAAAAAGAAAAGAACATGATCCGCGTCGGCGACGAGATCGCCCGCGTCCTGACGGACGCCGGTCTCGGCGTGCTCCACGACCGCGAGCTCTACGACTACCCCAACTATTCCGGCGCGTACAACCGCTCGCTCGCCGCCATTGAGAAATACCGCGCGGAATATCCCTCGCTCCTCTACATTCTGGATGTTCACCGCGACGCCGTAGCCGACAGTGAGGGCAACAACTACAAGCTCCTGTGCGCCGAGGAGCCGGGGGCCGCTCAGCTGGAATTCGTCATCGGCTCGTCCGGCGGCGGGCTGGAGCATCCCGACTGGCGCGAGAACCTCAAGCTCGCCTGCGCCGTGCAGGAGACGCTGTACGCAAAATATCCCACGCTCATGCGTCCCGTCACGGTGCGCAACTCGCGCTACAACCAACAGGTCACGACCGGCTCTCTGCTCATCGAGGTCGGCACGGCGGGCAACTCGCTCGACGAGGCGCTTGCCGCCGCGCGGCTCTTCGCCGCGGGCTTTGCCGAAACCGTGCTGGCATAGGAAAGAAGAGATCCCGTTTCCGGGACCTCTTCGGCTGTCTTACGCTTATTCGTAGATGGGGTACTTCTTGGTCAGGGCGACGACGGCCTCCTGCGCAGCGGTCTTATTGCCCTCGAAGTCACGGGCGACCATGCCCATGATGCGGGCGATCTCCTTCATGTCTTCTTCCTTCAGGCCGCGGGTGGTGGCGGCGGGGGTGCCGACGCGGATGCCGGAGGTGACGAACGGCTTCTCGGGGTCGTTGGGGATGGCGTTCTTGTTGACGGTGATGAAGCACTCGTCGAGGCGGCGCTCGATCTCCTTGCCGGTGATGTTGAAGTTGCGGACGTCAACGAGCATGAGGTGGTTGTCCGTGCCGCCGGAGACGAGACGGAAGCCTTCCTTCATCAGGCCGTCGGCGAGGACGGCGGCGTTCTTCACGACCTGCTCGCCGTAGGCCTTGAACTCGGGCTTGAGGGCCTCGCCGAAGCAGATGGCCTTGGCTGCGATGATGTGCTCGAGCGGGCCGCCCTGGGTGCCGGGGAACACGGCGGAGTCGATCTTCTTGGCGAGGTTGATGGTCTCCATCTCGCCGGTCTCGATGTTCTTCTTGGTGATCTCGTTCTTGCAGAGGATCAGGCCGCCGCGGGGGCCGCGGAGGGTCTTATGCGTGGTGGAGGTGACCACGTCGGCATAGGGCACGGGGCTCATGTGGACGCCCGCAGCGACGAGGCCGGCGATGTGCGCCATATCGACCATGAGGTACGCACCGACGGAATCGGCGATCTCACGGAACTTGGCAAAGTCGATCTTGCGGGGATAGGCGGAGGCGCCCGCGAGGATCATCTTGGGCTTGCACTCCTGCGCGATGCGATAGAGCTCGTCGTAGTCGATCTGCTCGGTCTCATCGTTAAGGGAGTAGGGGACCTGATGGAAATACTGACCGGAGATGTTGACCGGGCTGCCGTGGGACAGATGGCCGCCGTGGGCGAGGTTCATGCCCATGTAGGTGTCGCCGGGCTGGAGCATCGCCTTGAAGGCCGCGAGGTTCGCGCTCGCGCCGGAGTGGGGCTGGACGTTTGCGTGCTCGGCGCCGAATAGCTTGCAGGCGCGCTGACGGGCGATCTCCTCGGTCTCGTCGACGCAGTAGCAGCCGCCGTAGTAGCGCTTGCCGGGATAGCCCTCGGCGTACTTGTTGGTCAGGCAGGTGCCCATCGCCAGCATAACGGCGGGGGAGACGATGTTCTCCGAGGCGATCAGCTCGATGTTGCGCTGCTCGCGGTGATACTCGTTCTCGATGGTCGCGCCGACCTCGGGATCGTACTGGGACAGGTAAGCCATGGTTTCCTTGATCATGATGAAAGTTCCTCCTCTTTAATGATGACCGGAAATGTTGTGCAGACGGGCGGCGCGCGGGCCGGCCCATTTGTCGTCCTATTTTGTAGGATAGCAAAAAAAGCGCCGCGCTGTCAAGAAAAAAGCCGCGCCGCGCCCGCGTGTTTTGTAAGAAATAAACGCGCCCTCGCCTTAAAAAAGAAAATTCGCGGAAAAAACGCGCTTTCCCGTGTGAAATTGCTTGACGATGGGCGGAGAGTTTGCTATTCTATATGTGTATTTTTACACAAAAATACGCTCTGGCAGAGTAGGAAGTCATGTGTTTGCGCCCAACGGGCGCGCAGTGCCGTCGGGACGGGAAGTTGCCCGGCGGACGAAAAACCCCGGTTTGCAGTATGGCTTTCGCATTCCGCTCGCCACTCCAGAAGAGACATGAGACCTCTTTTCTGCGTGGCTCCTGCCGTAAGGAGAGGGGGGTCATCTGTGCCCTCTCCAAGCTGCCACGCTCCGCGCGGGATAATGAATGCCCGCGGCGGAAGCTCAAACTGTTTGAGGAGGAATCGTCTCATGTCGCCCACATCCATCATTCTCTGCATGGCCGCCTGCTTTGTCGGGCTGGTCGCCGCACTCATCGTCGTCAACCGCTTCGGCTCCATGTCCACGCGCAAGCTGGTGGTCATCGCCATGATGGTCGCCGTCTACGTCGTGCTCAATACCGTCGGCACGATCCGCCTCGGCTGGATCAACATTTCCGTTTCCGCCCTGCCCATCATCGTCGGCGCTCTGCTCTATGGCCCCGGCGGCGGTCTGATGGTCGGTCTGGTCGGCGCCTTTCTCGGTCAGCTGATGACCTACGGCGTCACCGCGACCACCGTGCTGTGGATCATTCCGCCCGCGGTGCGCGGCCTGCTCATCGGTCTGTACGCCAAGCGCTGCGGCTATGAACTCTCGCGTAAGCAGCTCATCGGCGTGCTGATCGTCACCTCGCTCGTCGTCACGCTTCTCAATACCGGCGCGATCTATCTCGACAGCGTCATCTACGGCTACTACACCTACGCCTATGTGTTCGGCAAGGTCGGCATCCGCATCGTCTCCGGCGCGGTCACCGCGGTCGCCATGGCCTTCGTCACCCCGCCGGTGCTCGATATGCTCAAGCGCTCCCTGCGCGCCGCGCAGAGGGCTTGACCCTTTTCCCGCGCAGCCCCAAATTCAGTTCTGTAAGGAGGACCTGTTATGTACGGAAGCAAGATGAAGTCGGAGGAGACCGATCATCTGTTTGAAGCCATTCTCTCGCTCAAGGACCTTGAGGAGTGCTACCGCTTCTTCGACGATCTGTGCACCTTCAGCGAGATCCAGGCCATGACCCAGCGCCTGCAGGTCGCCGAAATGCTGGAGGCAGGCAACACCTTCTCCCAGATCTCCAAGGAGATCGGCGTGTCCTCCGCCACCATCACGCGCGTCAACAAGTGCATCAGCTACGGCGCGGACGGCTACAAGATCGTCCTCAAGCGCATGAAGGAGAAGAACGCGCACGAGTAAGGCCATCCATACCGCATCTGCCCCTGCCAAACGGCAGGGGCTTTCTTCGGTTTTGCCGCTTTCACTAATTAGCAGAGCAGTAAAGCGCCTTAGTGTCGTCAAAAGTTACAGAAAAAAGCAAAAATAATCCGGAAATTTATTGATTTTTTGTGAACGCCTATGATATAATACAAAAGCTGGTTCCGCAGAGCACGGTGATTTTGTCAAACCGGACGATGATCCCCGCGCAGAACGCCTGAGCGGGCGTCTGCGGGACCGAACCGGAACGAAAGCGCAACGCGGCAGGTGAGAAGCGCCGTTTGCCCAACGGCGGCCGCCGGCGCGGTTTCGTTTCCAACTCCGCATACGGGGCTCCCTCCCGGATACGGAGCGTCCACAGCTTGTTGCACTGATCTGTTATGCAGAAAGGAGGGCAATCGGAAGAGACCTTGTGTGTGGGGATGATCTCCGCCGTGCGGCGGCGGTCGTCTCAGGTATCGTTCGAGCTTACGCAACAAACTAAAATCTTATTTTTAAAGAGAGAGGTATCATTCATGGCAAACGAAAAGAAAACCGTTCGGGAACCCAGTTTTATTCTGGCGTTAGTTCCCATCGTTGCGATGATCGCGTTCATGCTTTACTGCTTCCGCGGTCATTCCGAAACCGGCTATCATGACGCGCACCTGCCCCTGGTCATGTCCATCATCGTCGCCTGCATCGTCGGCTTCATCTGCGGCCACTCCTTCCAGGAGATGCTCGCCGGTATGGTCGAGCGTCTGGCTGCTTCCATGGAAGCCGTTCTGATCCTCGCCACCGTCGGCTTCCTGGTCACCAGCTTCATGCTCTCCGGCGCGATCCCCACCATGATCGTCTACGGCCTTGACCTGCTGACCCCGAAGCTGTTCCTGCCCGTTGGCTGCATCCTCTGCGCCATCGTCGGCATGGCCTGCGGCTCCTCCTGGACCACCACCGCCACCATCGGCCTTGCCTTCCTCGGCATCGGTGCCGGCCTCGGCATCCCCGCCCCCATTACCGCCGGTATGATTATCTCTGGCGCGTATGTCGGCGACAAGTTCTCCCCCCTGTCCGACACCACCAACCTCGCCGCCGCCGTCGCGGAGACCGGCCTGTTCGATCACGTCACCGCGATGGTCTCCACCACCGGCCCGACCCTGCTGCTCTCCCTCATTCTCTACACGATCCTCGGCCTGAACGTTGACACCAGCGCGTATGACGCTACAGTCGCCGAAGGCATCCAGGAAGCGTTCCGCGGCGCCTTCACCATCAGCCCCATCCTGCTCCTCCCCATCATCGTCGTTATCGTGATGTGCATCCTGCGCGTGCCCGGCCTGGTCGGCATTGCCATCTCCGTCGCCACCGCGGTCGTCTTCATGCTCATCTTCCAGTCCACCGACATTTTCTACAGCTACTCCCTCGGCGACATCTTCGATGTTCTGCACTATGGCCATGCGGTCGAGACCGGCAACGCGGTCGCTGACTCCATCCTCGGCAAGGCCAAGGGCATGGACGGCATGATGTGGACCATCAACCTCATCCTCGTCGCGCTCGCCTACGGCGGCGCCCTCGAGCGCTGCGGCTGCATCGAGAAGCTCTTCGGCGGCCTCAAGCACAAGATCCACTCCGTTGGCAGCCTGATCCTCGCCACCCTGCTGACCTCCATCTTCTGCGACGCCACCATGTGCGACCAGTTCCTCGGCATTGGCGTTCCCGCCCCCATCTATGCTGACAAGTATGATGAGCTCGGCCTCGGCCGCAACATGCTCTCCCGTACGCTGGAAGACGCCGGTACCCTCTGGGCCGTCATGTTCCCCTGGACCGGCTGCGGCGCTTATCAGCAGGGCGTGCTCGGCATGAGCTCCTTCGTCTTCTTCCCCTATGCCTTCGTCAACCTGCTCAACCCCATCTATGCCTATGTCACCGCCATGCTCGGCCGCAACATCTTCTGGGCTGACGGTTCCTACACCAACCTGTTCGGCAAGACCAAGGCCGGCAAGCCCGCCGGCGCTCCCGCCGAGGCTCATGAGAAGGCTCTGACCGCTCTTGAGGCCCGCCGCGCTGCCGGCAAGGCCCCCAAGATCAACGCGTAATTTACTTCTTACATAAGGCGTGCGTCCCGCACGCACGCCTTACCCCGTTTTAGAAAGGAACTGCCACCGTGAGACAATCGCTTCCCTGGGAATCCGTTCCGCCCCCGATCTACGTTTCGCGCCCGCCCAAGCCGCGGAAAAAGTGGGTCACCGTCGGCGGCTGGATACTGGTCGTCCTCCTGCTGCTGTTCGGCCTGATGTCCAAGCGGAGCAACCTTCCGCTTTCGGTCATCTCCTTTGGGTTAGCCCTTCTGTATACGCTGACGCTTCTGACGAAGAAGGACGCCGTGGTCACCACCCGCGGACTTGAGATCTTCTATCAGATGCAGATCACGACCCAGTACGACTTCTTCCCCTGGGAGCAGATCAATTCCATCGTCACCGAGGACCGTAAGCACCCGGATCTGATCCGTCTGCACATCGGCTACAGCTCGATGGAAAAGGCGCTGTTCTTCACCCGCTCCGATGCGGAGGCCATCATCAAGCTGGCGAAGGAGAAAAACCCCGCCATCCGCGTGCTGGACTATGAAGCCGCCCCGAAGCAGGCCTCCAAAAAACGGAAAAAGAAATAACGCACAAAGGACCGCCGGAACACCGGCGGTCCTTTTCCATGCTCCGCCCGCGCCGCAGCCCTCTCATTTCTCTGCCGATTTTCGTTCGGTCTGTGATAGCACAGCAGCACAGCGCCGTAATATAGTGATACCACACAATATTACAGAAAAATTAACAGCAATTCCTATTGATTTTGCACAAAATTTGTGCTATCCTAAAGCCATCAACCAAACCGCCTTTGGCTGAGTCAACTCACCGGCAGGTGCGCCGGACGTCATGGGCAGACGTCTATCGAAGCACAGCCTCCGGAAAAAGCTTCTCACATCGCAGCATCGAGATCGTGCCATTCGGCAACTATTAAGAAAAGAGGCAACTACCATGATCATGAATCCCACCGCGATCAAGCACGTTGTGGTCGACGGCCACAGCCTGACGCTTGAATCCTTTGTCGCCATCGCGCGCTACAACGCCACGGTCGAGCTGGCCCCTTCCGCTCTCGAAGCGATGCAGAAGTCCCGCGCGCTCGCCGAGAAGATCGCCGCCGAGGGCCGCGTGGCCTACGGCATCACCACCGGCTTCGGTGAGTTCCAGAAGGTCGCCGTCCCCAAGGAGATGAGCAACCAGCTCTCCACCAACCTGATCCTCAGCCACTGCACCGCCGCCGGCGAGCCTTATGCCGACGAGATCGTGCGCGGCATGATGCTCCTGCGCGCCAACGCCCTGTGCGGCGGCGTGTCCGGCGTGCGTCCTCTCCTCGTTGAGATGCTTCTCGAGATGCTCAACAAGGGCGTTACCCCCGTCGTTCCCCAGAAGGGCTCCCTCGGCTCCTCCGGCGACCTCGCGCCTCTCGCTCACATGACGCTGCCCATGCTCGGCAAGGGCGAGGCCATGTATGAGGGCGTGAAGATGACCGGCGCGGAGGCGATGGCCAAGGCCGGCATTGCCACCCTCGACACGCTCGTGTCCAAGGAAGGCCTCGGCATGACCAACGGCACCTGCGCGATGACCTCCGTCGGCGCGCTGGCCCTGTACGATTCCATCTGCGCCGCCCAGCTCGGCGACGTGATCGCGTCCCTGTCCATGGAGGGTCTGACCGGCCTTCGCAACGCCTTCGATCCCCGCATCCATCAGGTGCGCGGCCAGAAGGGCCAGATGCTCGTCGCCGCGAATATGCGCAAGCTGCTCGCCGGCTCCGAGATCCTGGACAACTGCCAGTCCGACCGCGTGCAGGACGCTTATGCCCTGCGCTGCATCCCGCAGCTGCACGGTGCCTGCCGCGACGCGCTCGAGTACGTCCGTGAGAAGGTCGAGATCGAGCTCAACGCCGTCACCGACAACCCGCTGATGTTCCTTGACGACGAGGCCGTTATCTCCGGCGGCAACTTCCACGGCGAGCCCATGGCTCTCCCGTTCGACTTCCTCGGTATCGCCGCCAGCGAGATCGCCGACGCGTCCGAGCGCCGCACCGAGCGCATGGTCAACCCCGCGCTCAGCAACGGCCTGACCGCCTTCCTCACCACGCAGGCGGGCGTCAACTCCGGCTTCATGATCGTTCAGTACGCCGCGGCCTCCATGGTCAGCGAGAACAAGGTCTACGCGCATCCCGCCTCCGTGGACTCCATCCCCTCCTCCGCCAACCAGGAGGACATCGTCTCCATGGGCACCACCGCCGCCCGTAAGGCCAAGATGATCCTGCAGAACACGCAGGACGTCCTCGCCGACGAGCTGCTGACCGCCTGCCAAGCCATCGACATCCGCCGCCGCCTGAACACCCACGGTCAGGGCCTCACCCCGCTGCACGAAGCCATCTACCAGCACGTCCGCAAGGAAGTCGCGTTCTACGAAGTGGACCGCGAGATCTGGCCCGACATCCGCGCGGTGGAGAAGATGATCCGCTCTGGCGAGCTGCTCGACATCGTCAAGGAGTATATCCCCGACTTTGAGTAATTTTCCGAGTTGACACATTCCCCGAGAAGGTGTAAAGTCTTTCCAAGACTTTACACCTTCTTTTTTTAAGCGGCATACGAAAAAAGCAAGGAGGCATCTCTATGAAGCTCAACGTCCTGCGCGCCGATCCCGCCGGAAACATCACGCTTTTTGTCCTCGACCCCATCGAAAGGGAGCGCCGCGCGGCGCTCGCCGCCGAGCTGATGCGCCGGCTGCCCGATATGAAGATCGATCAGGTCGGCTTTGCCTGCCCTGCGGACGCGGACACCGACGGCCGCATGGAGATGATGGGCGGCGAGTTCTGCGGCAACGCCACCCGCGCCTATGCGATGTACATCGCGCGGCAGCGGGGCGGTCTCTCTGAAGTAAGGCTCCGCGTCAGCGGCTGCGATCACGTCGTCACCGCCGCGGTCGATCTTGCGCGGGGCGCCGCCCGCGCCGAAATGCCGCTCCCGCGCGCCGTGCGCGCGGCGGAGGTCGAGGGTCATGCGGGCACGCTGGTCGACCTCGCCGGCATCGCCCACCTCGTGATCGAGGGCGTCGCGCCGAGCGAGGACTTCTTCCGCGCCGCCGAGCCGCTGTTCTCTGCCATCGAGGGGCTGGACGCCTACGGCGTCATTTTCCTCGACCGCACGAGCCACCGCATGACGCCGCTCGTCAAGGTCGTGGATACCGGCACCCTCGTCTGGGAGGGGAGCTGCGGCAGCGGCACCATCGCCTGCGCCGTCGTCGAGAGCACAGGCCTCGCGGACGGCCACTTTGAGCAGAACTATTTCCAGCCCGCGGGCGTCGTCCGCGCGAGCGTCGAGCGCCGCGGCGGCGCGGTCGTTTCCGCCGCCATCGGCGGCCCCGTCACCCTCGACGAGCCCATGTGCATCACGCTGTAAGCCCCCGCCGGCCGAACGCTTAAAATTTTTAACCGATACCGAAAAAGTGGCTCGTGAAAGTTGTTTACCTTCCTCCTGCATTTTGGTACAATACTCACAAGTTATCCGGCCGGGAAAACCGCACTCTTTAACATATTGTATCAGGAGGTACCTTCACATGACCGATATCGAGATCGCCCAGGCGCACGAAATGAAGCCCATCACTGAGATCGCCGCTGCCGCCGGCATCGACGAGCAGCACCTCGAGCTTTACGGCAAGTACAAGGCCAAGCTCGACCTTACCGAGATCCGCAAGCTGCCCCGCAAGGCGAAGCTGATCCTTGTCACCGCCATCAGCCCCACGCCCGCGGGCGAGGGCAAGACCACCACCTCCGTCGGCCTGGCCGACGCGCTCAACAAGATCGGCAAGAAGACCATGGTCTGCCTGCGTGAGCCCTCCCTCGGCCCCGTGTTCGGCGTCAAGGGCGGCGCGGCGGGCGGCGGCTACGCCCAGGTCGTCCCGATGGAGGACATCAACCTCCACTTCACCGGCGACTTCCACGCCATCGGCGCAGCGAACAACCTGCTCGCCGCCATGCTCGACAACCACATCCAGCAGGGCAACGCCCTGAACATCGACCCCCGCCGCATCGTCTGGAAGCGCGCGGTCGATATGAATGACCGTCAGCTCCGCCACATCATCGACGGTCTCGGCGGCAAGGCCAGCGGCGTGCCGCGCGAGGACGGCTTTGAGATCACCGTCGCCAGCGAGATCATGGCCGTGCTGTGCCTGTCCTCCGACCTCGCCGACCTCAAGGCGCGCCTTGCCAAGATGGTCGTCGCCTACACCTACGACGATCAGCCCGTCACCGCGCACGACCTCAAGGCCGAGGGCGCGATGGCTGCGCTCCTGAAGGACGCCATCAAGCCCAACCTTGTTCAGACCCTCGAGGGCACGCCCGCCTTCATCCACGGCGGCCCGTTCGCCAACATCGCCCACGGCTGCAACTCCCTGCAAGCCACGGAAACGGCCATGCGCCTGAGCGACTACACCGTCACCGAGGCAGGCTTCGCCGCCGACCTCGGCGCCGAGAAGTTCCTCGACATCAAGTGCCGCGCCGCCGGCTTCCACCCCAACGCCGTCGTCATCGTCGCCACCGTCCGCGCCCTCAAGTACCACGGCGGCGTGCCCAAGGCCGAGCTGAACAATGAGAACCTCGAAGCCCTTGAAAAGGGTCTGCCGAACCTCCTCCAGCACGTTGACAACGTCAAGAACGTCTATGGCCTGCCCTGCGTCGTCGCCGTCAACGCCTTCCCGACCGACACCGCCGCCGAGCTTGCGCTCGTCGAGAGCAAGTGCCGCGAGCTGGGCGTCAACGTCCGTCTGAGCGAAGTCTGGGCCAAGGGCGGCGAGGGCGGCAAGGCGCTCGCCGAGGAGGTCGTCCGCCTCTGCGAGGAGCCCGACCACTTCCAGTACGTCTACGACGTGAACGACAGCATCGAGGCCAAGCTCAACGCCATCGCCACCAAGGTCTATCACGCTGACGGCGTCATCATCTCCGCCCCCGCGAAGAAGCAGCTCAAGCAGCTCACCGACCTCGGCTTTGATAACCTGCCCATCTGCATGGCCAAGACCCAGTTCTCCTTCTCCGACGACGCGGGCAAGCTCGGCGCGCCCCGCGGCTTCAAGATCACCGTGCGCGACCTCAAGGTCAACGCCGGCGCGGGCTTCCTCGTCGCCAAGACCGGCGACATCATGACCATGCCGGGTCTGCCCAAGGTCCCGTCCGCCGAGAAGATCGACGTGGACGAAAACGGCCGCATCACGGGCCTGTTCTAAAATTTACACACCCCTAAGGAGGGACTTTCCATGAAAATTGCGGATATGAAGGTCACAGAGCTCATCAACGCGGTCGGCTCCGACGCGCCCGCCCCCGGCGGCGGCGCGGTCGCGGGTCTGGCGGGCGGCATCGGCGTCGCGCTGACCATGATGGTCAACGGCCTCACGCTCTCCAAAAAGGGCTTTGAGGACGACCGTGAGCGCATTCTCGACGCCATCGCCAAGGGCAACGAGCTCAAGGAGCGCTTTGTGGACGTGATGAACCGCGACAGCGAGGTGTTCGACGTGCTCATCGAATCCCTCGCCCTGCCCAAGGAGAATGACGCCCAGAAGGCCATTCGCCGCGGCGCGGTGCAGGCGAGCTTCCGCAACTGCACGGAGGTCCCCCTGACGATGATGGAGGTCTGTCTGGAATCCATCGACCTGCTCGCAACGCTTGTCGGCACGACCAATCCGAATGTCGTGAGCGACCTCGGCATTGCGGCGCTGACGCTCAAGACTGCCATGCAGAGCGCGTGGCTCAACGTCCTCATCAACCTCTCATCCCTCAAGGACAAGGAGTACGCGGACGAGTGCTGCCACAAGGGCGAGGCCATGCTGGCCCACGCCATCCCGCTCGCCGAGGAGAGCTACGAAAAGGTCCTCAAGGTCATCGAAAAGAAATAAGGCAGAAGGGCGCAGCCAAATGGCCGCGCTCTTCCTCCGTAAAAGGGAAAGGGGCTTCGACCAGCCGGTCGAAGCCCCTTTTGCCCTCTGTTCAGTTGATCTGCTTGCGGCGGCTCAGGTTCATCGTGCCGTCCTTCATCTCGCCGACGCTTTCGAGACTCTTGCCCGTGCCCTCGGCGACGCACTGGATGGCATTCTCCGCCACCACCGTGTGGATACCCGTGCGCGCCGTGACCAGCTTATCAAAGCCGCGGATCAGGCTGCCGCCGCCGGTCATCACGATACCGTTGCTGGAAATGTCAGCCACCAGCTCGGGCGGCGTGCGCTCGAGGACCTGATGCACCGCCTCCATGATGCGCTCGACCGGCTCCTCAAAGGCGTCCATCATCTCGGTGGAGGTCACGGTGATGAGCTTGGGCAGACCCGTGAGCAGGCAGCGGCCCTTGATCTCCATCGTCATTTCCTCCTCGGGCGGGAAGACGCAGCCGATGCTCATTTTCATTTCCTCCGCCGTGCGCTCGCCGATGAGCAGGTTGTGCTTGCGGCGCATATACTTCACGACCGCCTCGTTGAACTGGTCGCCCGCGACCTTGATGGACGCGCTTTCGACCACGCCGGAGAGGGAGATGACCGCAATATCGCTCGTGCCGCCGCCGATGTCGATGATGAAGTGACCGTCGGGCTGGGTGATGTCGATGCCCGCGCCGATGGCCGCCGCGACCGGCTCCTCAATGAGGTACACGCGGCGCGCGCCCGCCTGAATGCCCGCGTCGATGACCGCGCGCTCCTCGACCTCGGTGATGCCGGAGGGCACGCAGATGATGATGCGCGGCTTGAAGAACTGGAAGCCCATGACCTTGTGGATGAACTCCTTGAGCATCCGCTCGGTCACCTCGTAGTCGGAAATAACGCCCTCGCGCAGGGGGCGGATCGCGACGATGTTGCCGGGCGTGCGGCCCAGCATGGCCTGCGCGTCCGCGCCGACCTTCAGCAGCTTGCCCGTATCCTTATCAATGGCCACCACGCTCGGCTCGTTGAGCACGATGCCCTTGTCCTTTACATAGATCAGAACCGACGCGGTACCGAGGTCGATACCGATGTCCTTTGCCAGTGAACACATAATGCTACCTCTCTCATTTTCCTTTGTATTCCGGCGGAAATATCCGCATTTTATCTCGCTTGCTTTTCTATTATAGCGGCTGAAAAACGGTTTTGCAATAGCATTGTGTGTGATTTTGCCGCATCTATGTGCCGCAGGGCGTGTGCCAAATCACACCGGTGTCCCGCGCCTTGCGCCGTCCTTTTCCTTTTCCGTCACAGCGCGGGCGAGCGTCGCGCACACAACATCCGCCGCGCCGGCCTCCCTGAGCACGCGCACACATTCGCCCAGCGTCGCGCCGGTGGTCAGAATATCGTCGATGAGCAGAATTTTCGCACCGCGGATCCTGTCCGTGTTTTCCGCCTCGTACACGCCCAGCACATTGCCCCGCCGCTCGGCGGCGGAGGGCAGCCCGGACTGCGCGGCGTTGTTTCTCGTTTTCCGCAGCAGCCGCACCGGCTCGATACCCCAATGCCTTGCCGTTTCCTTCGCCAGCAGGTACGCCTGATCGTAGCCGCGCTCGTGTTCGCGCTTTTTACTCACCGGCACCCACGTCACCGTGTCGAACTGGCCGCCCAGCTCCTCTGCCGCGCAGCGGGCGAGCAGCTCGCCGTAGCCCTCGGCGGCGCTCTGCGCGCCGTGGAACTTGAAGCGCAGCAGGCTCTCGCGCACCGCATCCTCATAGAGCAGGGGAGAGGCGCACCTCCCGAAGCCCGCGCCCTCGCACAGCTGCACCTTCGCATAGGGGAGCGTCCTCTCGCAGTCCGCGCACACGCCATGCACACCCGTCCGGCGGCAGAACGCGCACCGCGGCGGGAAAAACAGGTCGAGCAGCTTTTCCGGGAGACTCATGCCGTCCCTCCGTTCCCGAGCCGCCAGCGCAGACCGCTGTAGCGGCGCGTGCGGCGGTCGTTCGCCGCCATTTTCCCAAGGCTCACGTCGTCCCCGACGAGGATCAGCAGCTCCCGCGCTCGCGTGATGGCGGTGTAGAGCACCCCGCGCACCATCAGCCCCGGCGCCGCCGGCGCGCTGACGAAGATCACCGCGCGGTACTCGCTGCCCTGCGCCTTATGTACGGTCATAGCGTAGGCCATGTCCAGCTCCGCGAGCATATCCGCCGTGTAGGTCGCCACGCGCTCGTCAAAGGCGATGGAGATCAGCTCGCCGCTCGGGTCGATCTGCAAGATCTTTCCCACGTCGCCGTTGAAGATGCCCGCGCCCGCCGTGCCGTCCTCGCGCTCCCATAAAACATCATAGTCGTTGCGCGTCTGCATCACGCGGTCGCCCTCGCGGAACACGAGGTCGCCGAAGCGCTTTTCGCGCCGTCCCGCGCCCGCGGGATTCAGCGCCGCCTGCAGGGCACGGTTGAGCGCCGCCGTGCCGGTGTCGCCCTTGCGCGTCGCCGTGAGCACCTGAATACTCTCGGCGGGAATGTGCATCTTTTCGGGCAGCCTCGTTCTGCACAGCTCCACCACCGTGTCCACCAGACGCACGCTGTCGCGGCGGGGGAGGAAGAAGAAATCGCTCGCGGCGGTATTCTGCAGCTCCGGCAGCCGCCCCTCATTCACCAGATGCGCGCTGCGCACGATGGCGCTTTGCTCCGCCTGACGGAAAATATCCTTGAGCGCCACGGTCGCGACGCGCTCCGAGCGGATGAGATCGCCGAACACGTTCCCCGCGCCGACGCTCGGCAGCTGGTCGGGGTCGCCCACCAGCACCAGCCGACAGCCGGGCCGCAGCGCCGCGAGCAGCGCGCGCATCAGCGCCAGATCGACCATCGAGGTCTCGTCCACGATCACCGCGTCCGCCTCCAGCGGCTCCTTTTCGTTTTTTGTAAAGGTCACATCGCCCGTCTGCTCGTTCCAGCTCATGCCGAGCAGGCGGTGGATGGTCTGCGCCTCCTTGCCGCACAGCTCGCCCATGCGCTTGGCGGCGCGCCCCGTCGGCGCGCAGAGCAGCACGTCCAGCCCCATGCGCTCAAAGAGCGCTACGATGCCGCGCACGCTCGTCGTCTTGCCCGTGCCCGGCCCGCCGGTCAGGATCAGCAGCTCCTCCTGCGCGGCCAGCTCCACGGCCTGCCGCTGCAATGGCGCATACTCGATGCCCTGTCCGCGCTCGATCTCGTCGATGATCTTCTTCGCGCCGCGCAGCTTGTCCGGCTTGTCGGCAAGCATGGCGCGCACGCGCGTACACACATAGGTCTCCGCCTCGTGACAGCGCCGCAGATAGCAGCCCTCTACGTTCGCCACCTGCTCCTGCACGACGCTTCCGCGCTCGAGCAGATCGTCGAGCGCCTTTTCCACCGTATCCGTATCCCCGTCGAGCAGCTGCGCCGTCGCCGCCACGAGCTTTTCCCGCGGCAGAAACACGTGTCCGCCGCTCTGCTCGTTGTGGCTCAGCTCAAAGAGCACCCCCGCCTCCGTGCGGCAGGAGGAATCGCCCGAGAAGCCCATCGACAGCGCGATCTCGTCCGACACGGAAAAATCCACGCCGAACGCCTCGCCGCTGAGGAGATACGGATTGCGCCGCAGCGCGTCCATCGCGTCCGCGCCGTAGCGCCGGAAAAGCTGCATCGCAAGCCCCACCGGCAGGTCGTACTTCGTCAGGAAGTCCAGCACGCGACGCAGACCCGCCAGCTCGCGCCAACTCTCCGCGATCTCCCGCGCGCGCTTGTCGGTGATGCCCTTGATGGTCTTGAGCTTCTCCGGCTCGCCGTCGAGCACGTCGAGCGTGTCCGCGCCGAAGCGATCCACCAGCTTCTGCGCCGTCGCCGGCCCGATGCCGCGCACCACGCCGGAGGCGAGATAGTTCAGGATCTCCGTCTCGCCCGTCGGCATATGCCGCTCCACCTCATCGGCGGCGAACTGCTCGCCGTGCTGTGGATGCGTCGTGTAGCGTCCGGTCAGGATCAGCTCCTCGCCGGGCGCGGCGCAGGGGATGCAGCCCACCACCGTCACCGGCTCGCCGTCGTCCGTGACGATGCGCGCGACCGTATAGCCGTTCTCCTCATTTTGGAAAACGACCGCCAGGATCGTACCGATGACCGTCGTGCGCTCTCCCATGTCCCTCTCTCCATTCTCTTTCGTTCAGTCGAATTGTCGCGCGAGGTCGCCCTGCGGGCAGACCGTCACATCGAAGCTCTCGCGGCACAACAGCTGCGCCACGCGCTGCGCGTCCTCGTCCATGCCGCAGTCCGCGATGATGATGCGCGAAAAGCCGCCCGAGGCGTAGCGCTCGCTCTCGAGCGTCCGCACCGTGTGCTCCAGCGCCTCCGCCGCGCCCCGCGCGGGCACGATCACCGCCGTCTCGCTGCGCACCCGCTCGCGCGGATGCGTCAGCGCCGTAACGGTGAACCATACGATCGTCGCCAGCCCCACCGCGGCAAGCGCCGCGATCACGCCGTCCTGCAAAAGCTGCATTTCTCCACCCCTCTCGCGCCAGCTTATGAAAAACCGCCGAAAAAGGTGCGAAACCGCTTATAAAACCTTCTTCAAGTACTGTCCCGTGTAGGACGCCTCACACGCCGCGACCTCCTCCGGCGTGCCGCAGGCAACGAGCGTGCCGCCGCCGCTGCCGCCCTCGGGGCCGAGGTCGATGAGATAGTCCGCCGATTTGATGACGTCCAGATTGTGCTCGATGACGAGCACCGTGTTGCCCGCGTCGGTCAGCTTCTGCAAGACCTCTAAGAGCTTTCGCACATCGTCCGTGTGCAGGCCGGTGGTCGGCTCGTCGAGGATATAGATGGTGCGTCCCGTCGCGCGCTTCGATAGCTCGGTCGCGAGCTTCACGCGCTGCGCCTCGCCGCCTGAGAGCGTGGTGGAGGACTGTCCGAGCTTGATATACCCCAGTCCCACGTCGCGCAGCGTCTCGAGCTTGTTCGCCAGCTTCGGCAGGTCGCGGAAGAACTCCAGCGCCTCCTCCACCGTCATCTCCAGCACGTCCGCGATGCTCCTGCCCTTATAGTGGACCTCCAGCGTCTCGCGGTTGTAGCGCTTTCCCTTGCACACCTCACAGGGAACGTAAATATCCGGCAGGAAGTGCATCTCGATCTTGAGCTGACCGTCGCCGCCGCAGGCCTCGCAGCGTCCGCCGCGCACGTTGAAGCTGAAGCGCCCCGCGTTGTAGCCCCTCGCCTTCGCGTCCGGCGTGGAGGCGAACAGGTCGCGGATGTCATTAAAGAGATTGGTATATGTCGCGGGGTTCGAGCGCGGCGTGCGCCCGATGGGACTCTGGTCGATGCAGATGACCTTGTCCAGATTCTCCTCGCCCTCGATGGCGCGGTGCTTTCCCGCGTGCGCCTTCATGCGGTTGAGGTCCGCGCCCAGCTTTTTGTAGATGATCTCGTTGACGAGCGAGCTTTTGCCGCTGCCGGAGACGCCTGTCACGCAGGTAAACGTCCCGAGCGGAACGCTCACGTCGATGTTCTTGAGGTTATTTTCCTGCGCCCCGCGCACGGTGAGGAGCTTACCGTTCCCCGCGCGCCGCGTTTTCGGCGTTTCGATCTTCTTTTTCCCGCTCAGATACTGACCGGTCAGGCTCGCTTCGTTCGCCATGACCTCCGCCGGCGTGCCCGCCGCGACGACGCGCCCGCCATGGACGCCCGCCCCCGGGCCGATGTCCACGATATAGTCCGCCGCACGCATCGTGTCCTCGTCGTGCTCGACCACGATCAGCGTATTGCCGAGGTCGCGCAGACGCTTGAGCGTCGCGAGCAGCTTGTCGTTGTCGCGCTGGTGCAGTCCGATGGACGGCTCGTCGAGGATATACAGCACCCCCATCAGGCTGCTGCCGATCTGCGTGGCAAGCCGGATGCGCTGACTCTCGCCGCCGGAGAGCGTTGCGCTCGCGCGCGAAAGCGTCAGATAGTCCAGACCGACTGACTGCAAAAAGCCGAGGCGGTTTTTGATCTCCTTCAAAATGCGCTCGCCGATACGCAGCTGCTGCTCGGTGAGCGTGAGGGAATCGACAAACGCGATCTCCTCCGTCACGCTCATGCGCGTGAACGCGTCGATGTCCATGCCGCCGACCGTCACCGCCAGCGACTCGCGCCGCAGCCTGCGGCCCTGACACGCGGGGCAGGGGCACTCGCTCATGCACTCCTCCAGCTCCGCGCGCACACTCTCGCTCTGCGTCTCCTGATAGCGGCGTTCGAGGTTATTGACGATGCCCTCAAACGGCTGGTAGAGCACGCCCTTGCCGCGCGGCTGGTCGTAGTGCAGCTCCAGCTTTTCGCCCTTCGTGCCGTAGAGGATCACGTCCATGACCTCCGGCGAGAGTTTTTCCACCGGCTCGCGCAGCGAGAAATGATATTTCTTCGACAGCGCGTCGAAGTACATCCTCGAGATGCCGTCGCCGCGCACGTTGTTCCACCCCGACGCGCAGATCGCCCCATCGAGGATGGAGAGCGTCTTATTCGGAATGACCAGCTCCGGATCGACCTTGAGCTGGCTGCCGAGGCCCGTACAGGCCGGGCACGCGCCGAAGGGATTGTTGAACGAGAACATCCGCGGCGTCAGCTCCTCGATGGACACGCCGCAGTCCTCGCAGGCGTAGTTCTGCGAGAACAGAATATCCTGCTCGGGATTGAGCACGTTGATGAGCACCAGTCCGCCCGAGAGCGCCGCGGCGGTCTCCGCCGAGTCGCTCAGGCGATGCACCACATCGGGCTTTAGAATGAGGCGGTCCACCACGACCTCGATGCTGTGCTTGATGTTCTTTTCGAGCTTGATCTCCTCGCTCAGATCGTACATACTCCCGTCCACACGCACGCGGACATAGCCGGACTTGCGCGCATCCTCGAAAACTTTGGCGTACTCGCCCTTCTTTCCACGGATGACCGGCGCCATCACCTGAATACGCGTGCCCTCGCCCAGCGCCATCACCTGATCCACGATCTGGTCGATGGTCTGCTGCTTGATCTCTTTTCCGCAGTTCGGGCAGTGTGGCGTGCCGACCCGCGCCCAGAGAAGGCGCAGATAGTCGTAGATCTCCGTCACCGTACCCACCGTCGAGCGCGGATTCTGCGAGGTCGTTTTCTGGTCGATGGAGATGGCGGGGGAGAGGCCGTCGATGTAGTCCACGTCGGGCTTTTCCTTCTGCCCGAGAAACATCCGCGCGTAAGACGACAGGCTTTCCACATACCGCCGCTGTCCCTCGGCATAAATGGTGTCAAACGCCAGCGAGCTTTTTCCGCTGCCGGACAGTCCCGTGATGACGGTCAGCTTGTCGCGCGGGATGCTCACATCAATGTTCTTGAGGTTGTTCTCCCGCGCGCCCTTAACAAAAATTTGATCCAACATGTAATATTGCTCCAAAATAATACGATTTGTAGTCAGTTTTCCACGATAATATCCGCCGTCTCCGCGCGCACCAGTCCCATCAGGTCGGCGGGCTTGACCTCCACCTGATAACCGATCTTCCCCGCGGACACGATGACCGTCGGCAGGTTTTCCACCGAGCTGTGGAAAACCGTCGGGAACAGCTTCTTCATGCCCACCGGCGAGCAGCCGCCGTGAACATAGCCCGTGAGCGGCAGCAGCTCTTTTTGATGCAGCATCTCGATGCTCTTTTCGCCCACGGCCTTCGCCGCCTTCTTGAGGTCAAGGCTCTCCGCCACGGGCACGTCGAACACATAGTATTGCCCGCTCACGCCCCGCGCCACCAGCGTTTTGAACACCTGCGCGGGATCAAAGCCCATGCTTTTCGCGACGGTCACGCCGTCCACCGCCACGCCCTCCTCGTGCGGATAGCTGTGCGCGGTATAAGCGATCTTCTTCTGCTCGAGCACACGCATCACATTCGTCTTTTCTTCCTTATTCTTTGCCATCTTCGTTCACCTCAATACATACACGCAGGCGAGGATGCACCCCAGCCCTAAAAATACCATCAAGCTCACCGGCTCGCCGAAGGCGAGAATGCCCACGAACGACGCGACCACCGGCTCCAGACTCGCCAGAATGCTCGCCTTGCCGCTCTCGACCCTGGCAAGGCCGTTCGTATACAGCAGATACGGCAGCACCGTCGAAATGACGATCAGCCCCAGCGCGACGAGGACCATTCTCCCGTCCGCGAACACCGCGCACATCTCGCCCGCGTCCAGCAGGAAGAGCGAGCCGAGCCCGCCGAACACGAACGTCCAGTACACCACGGTGAACGGCGTATAGTGCCGCAGGCCGAACGGCGCGAAGATGGAGTAGAGCGCGTAAAGGAAGCCCGCGCCCAGTCCGAACAGCACGCCCGCCGCCGTCACGCTCGCGTCCCCGCTCCATACGCCCGTCACAAACGAGCAGCCGAGCAGCGCCAGCGCGAGCGCCAGGAGCTTCTTCCTTGTGATCCTTTCGCGGAACACCGCCGCGCTCATCAGCACGACCATCGCCGGCGCGGTGTAGAGCAGAATGGCGCTCACCGCCAGCGAGCACAGCTCCTGACACTTGAAGTAGCACAGCGTAAAAAAGACCATGCTCACCACACCCGTGCCGAAAAAGATGGGCAGGTGCTTCGCTTTCACATGGAATACGCTCCGCTCGCGCAGCGCGAAAATGAGCGTCAGCAGCACAAGTCCGCCGAAATTGCGGATGACGACGATGTTCGCCGCGCCCATGCCCGCGCGCATCAGAAAGCGGTTGAACAGCCCGATGCAGCCCCAACAGGCCGCCGCACCAAGGATATTCAGATAGGGAAGGTATTTTTTCATGGCTTTTTCTCTCTTTATTTTTGTTCCTTGCGCAGCTCGATGATGCGGTCGCGCAGCACGGCGGCATACTCGAACTCAAGCATCCGGCTCGCCTCCTGCATCTGCTTTTCGAGCTTGCGGATCTCCTCGTCCCGCTCGCGCTCCGAGAGCTTGCGCTTGCCGCGCCGGCGCGCGCCGTCCTCGTCCTTCTTTGAAATTTCGATGATCTCGCGCACGTCCTTGCGGATGGTCTGCGGCACGATGCCGTGCTCCTTGTTGTATTTGTCCTGAATGACGCGGCGGCGCTCCGTCTCGTCCATGGCGCGCTTCATCGACGGCGTGACCGTATCGGCGTAGAGAATGACCAGACCGTCCGCGTTTCGCGCGGCGCGGCCGATGGTCTGCACAAGGCTCGTCTCGCTGCGCAGGAAGCCCTCCTTGTCCGCGTCGAGGATGGCGACGAGCGACACCTCCGGCAGGTCGAGGCCCTCGCGCAGCAGGTTGATGCCGACGAGCACGTCGAACTCGCCCAGCCGCAGGTCGCGGATGAGCTCCATGCGCTCGATGGTCTCCACGTCTGCGTGCATATAGCGCACGCGCACGCCCACCGTGCGCAGATATTCCGTCAGATCCTCCGCCATCTTCTTCGTCAGCGTCGTCACCAGCACGCGCTCATTGCGCGCGGCGCGGGCGTTGATCTCGCCCACAAGGTCGTCGATCTGCCCCGTGACGGGCCGCACCTCCACGCGCGGATCGAGCAGACCCGTCGGGCGGATGACCTGCTCCACGATCTGCCCCGCGCGCTCGCGCTCATAGTCGCCCGGCGTCGCGGAGACGTAGATGCGCTGATGCACACGCTGTTCAAATTCCTCAAACCTGAGCGGGCGGTTGTCATAAGCGCAGGGCAGGCGGAAGCCGTACTGCACCAGCGCGTCCTTGCGCGCGCGGTCGCCGTTGTACATCGCCCGCACCTGCGGCAGCGTGACATGGCTCTCGTCCACAAAGAGCAGAAAGTCCTTGGGGAAGTAGTCGAGCAGCGTCATGGGCGCAGACCCCTCGGGCCGCGCGGAAATGACGCGCGAATAGTTCTCGATGCCCGTGCAGTAGCCCAGCTCGCGCATCATCTCGATGTCGTACTTCGTCCGCTGGTGGATGCGCTGCGCCTCCACCGCCTGTCCGTTGTCGGTGAAGAATTTCTCCCGCACCTCCAGCTCGCGCTCGATCTCCTCGATGGCGCGCTCCATCTTGTCCTTCGTCGTCACATAGTGCGACGCGGGATAGATGACCGTGTGCTGCAGGGTCTTCGTCACCACGCCGGTCACGGGCTGGAACTCGCGGATGGCGTCGATCTCGTCGCCGAAGAACTCCACGCGCACCGCGCGGTCGCGCCAGTAGGCAGGGTAAATGTCCACCGCGTCGCCGCGCACGCGGAAGCGGTTGCGCTCAAAGGCGACGTCGTTGCGCTCGTAGCGATCCTCCACCAGACGGCGCAGCAGCTCGTCGCGCTCCATCGTCTGTCCCGGGCGCAGCGAGATCATCAGCTTGGCGAAGTCGTCCGGCTCGCCGAGGCCGTAGATGCAGCTCACGGACGAGACCACGATCACGTCCCGCCGTTCGAGCAGCGCGCAGGTCGCGCTCAGCCGCAGGCGGTCGATCTCCTCGTTCGTCGAGGCGTCCTTGGCGATGTAGGTGTCCGTATGCGGGATATACGCCTCGGGCTGATAGTAGTCGTAGTAGCTGACGAAGTATTCCACCGCGTTCTCAGGGAAAAACTCCTTGAACTCCGCGCACAGCTGCGCGGCGAGCGTCTTGTTGTGCGCCAGCACCAGCGTGGGGCGCTGGACCTTTTCGATCACGCTCGCCATCGTGAAGGTCTTGCCCGAGCCGGTCACACCGAGCAGCACCTGCTCGTCCAGTCCCAATTCGACACCGCGCGCAAGCGCCTCGATCGCCTCCGGCTGGTCGCCGGTCGCCTGAAAGGGCGCATGGAGCTTGAATTCCATGGTCTGCCTCCTCAATCCAAAAGTCCGTTATCGCGCAGGCACACAAAGTCCCCGTCCGCGACGATCACATGGTCCACCAGCTGCACACCGATGTCCGCAAGCGCCCGCCTGATCTGTAAGGTCGTTTGGTTGTCCTCCTTGCTCGGCAGCGCCACGCCGCTCGGATGGTTGTGCGACAGCACCACCAGGCTCGCGTTGGCGTTGAGCGCGTTTTCCACCACCCGGCGCATATTGATCGTCACCTGATCCGGGCTGCCCTCCGCCAATCGGTAGCAGGCGAGCAGCTTGCCCTTCGCATCCAGACATGCCTCGTAAAAGACCTCCCGCCGCTCGCCGAGGAACAGCTCGATGAAATACGCTCCGATGTTCTCGCGCGTGTTGAAAATGACCTCATGCCTTCCGCCGCTCGTGCGCACACGGCGGCAGAGCGGAAAAAGCAGCCGGATGAGCGTCGCGGCGTTCTCACCCACGCCCTCGACCTTCTGCAGCTCGTAGGCCGGCGCGGAAAACACGCCCTCGAGCGAGCCGAAGCGCTCGAGCAGACGGTGCGCGATGGGGTTCGTGTCCTGCCGCGGAATGGCGTAATAGAGCAGCAGCTCCAACGCCTCATGGTCGGCAAAGGCGTCCAGCCCATGCTCGCGGAACTGCTCCTTTTTTCTCTGTCGGTGCCCCTCGTGTACGCTCATGCGCTCACCCTCTCCGCGTCGTTTTTGAAGTATATTATTGTACCACATTCCGCCGCATAGTACAAGCACTTTTTCAAACAGATGTTCGCTCTGCTTCAAAATTCGGCAACGTCACAAAAGGCGAACGTCCATGGGCGTCCGCCTTTTCCATTCATTCCAGCTCCAGCATCACGGGGCAGTGGTCGCTGCCCATGATCTCGCTCCAGATCTCCGCCTTTTTGATGTGCCCGCGCAGCCGCTCGGATACAATGAAATAGTCGATCCTCCACCCCACGTTCCGCGCCCGCGACGCCGCGCGGTAGCTCCACCACGAATAGGCGTCGGCGCGGTCCGGCCAGAGCGCGCGGAACGAATCCACGAAGCCCGCCGCGAGCAGCTCAGTCATCTTCCCGCGCTCCTCGTCGGAAAAGCCAGGGTTGAAGTGGTTCGTCTTGGGATTCTTCAGGTCGATCTCCTCGTGCGCCACATTCAGGTCGCCGCAGTACACCACAGGCTTCGTCTTATCCAGCCCGCAGAGGTATTCCCGCAGGTCGTCCTCCCACCGCATCCGATAGGGGAGACGCCTCAGCTCATCCTGCGAGTTCGGCGTATAGCAGCACACAAGGTAGAAGTCCTCGTACTCCGCCGTGATGACGCGCCCCTCGTGCCGGTGCTCGTCGTCGCCGAAATCGTAGGTGACGTTCAGCGGCTCCTTTCTTGTGAGCACCGCCGTGCCGGAGTAGCCGGCCTTGTCCGCGCTGTTGAAATACATCCGGTAGTCCGGCAGCTCGAAGCTCACCTGATGCGGCTGCAGCTTCGTCTCCTGCAGGCAGATCACATCCGCGTCCGCGAGCGCCACAAAATCCAGAAAGCCTTTGTTCAGGCAAGCCCGCAGGCCGTTCACGTTCCACGATACCAGCTTCATGAGGATCATCCTCCCGTTTCATTTCTCCGCTCCATCATAGCAGAGCTTCGCCCCTGAAAAAAAGAAAGATGCCGTATGGCATCTTTCTTTTTCGCTGCTTTTTACTGCTTTGTGCGGTCGTAGGAGACCACCACGCGGCGGTTCGGCTCCGTGCCGATGGAGAAGGTCGTGATGTACTGCGTGTCCTGCAGCGCCGTATGGATCACATGGCGCTCGTAGGCGTTCATCGGCTCGAGCGTCACGTTGCGGCGGTACTTGACCACCTTGCCCGCGACCTTCTGCGCCAGACGCTCCAGACTCTCCTCGCGCTTTTCGCGGTAGTTCTCAGCGTCGATCTGCACGCGGGCGCGCTTGCTCTCGCCGCCGCGGTTGATGGAATAGTTCGTCAGCTGCTGAATGGCGTCGAGCGTTTCGCCGCGGCGGCCGATGAGCGCGCCGAGCTTTTCACCCTCTAAAATGACCTTGTAGCGGTTCTTCTCGACCTCATAGACCTTGACCTCGGCCTTGGCGTCCATGTGCTCGAGCAGACCGGAGAGGAACGTGCGGATCTGCTCGCTCTTCTCGTCGCGGACCTCCTCGCCGAGCACAGCCGGCTCGCGCGGAGCCTTCTCGGCCTTCGGCTCGGCCCTGCGCTCACCGCGCTTGGCCTCGCGCTCCTGCTTTTCCCTGGCGCGCACTTCCTTCTGCAGCACCTCGGCGCAGTAAACGGGCTTCTTCTCCGCCTTGGGCGCGGCGCTCTTGGGCTCGGGCTTGACCGGCTCCGGCTTCGGCTCCGGCTGACCGTCGTCATAGCTGACGCGGACCGTTGCGGGCGAGCCGCCGATGCCGAGGAAGCCGGACTTCGCGCGCTCGAGGATCTCGACGGACACATCGTCGCGCTCCAGACCGAGCTGCTCCAATGCGCGGCGGATGGCCTCGTCCTCGGTCTTGCCCGTCATATCAATAAACTTGATCATCTAAGACAAGCTCCTTTTCGTTATTCGCCGTAGTGGTCGGCGTTGAACGAACGGCCTCTCGCGTACGGACGGTCTCCGATGCGGCCGTTCTCGGTGGTGGACTTCCTGGCCTTTTCGGCCTTGGCAGCCTTGGCGGCCTGCGCGGCCTTCTGCTTTTCCTTCAGGCTCTTCTTCTCAGCCTCGCGCTGCTGCTGGGCGACGCGGGCCTCCTCCATGCGGCGGAGACGGTCCTCCATGCGGGCCTTTTCACGTGCCTCGTCCTCCGCAGCCATGCTCTTCTTGAAATACTTGTTGAGCACCTTCTCCTGCACGAGCATCAGAACGCTGTTCGCGATCCAGTACACGCCGAGGGAGGCGGGCAGGGTAAAGCCGATCCAGAGGGACATGATGGGCATCATCCACATCATCATGCGGCTCGAGCGCGCGGTGGGGTCGTTGGGGTCCGCGGCCGAGGGATTGCCGGCCATGGAGACCTTGGACTGCCAGAAGCTCAGCGCGCCGGAAACGATGGGAATGAGCAGCACGCCGATAACAGCCCAGCCGCCGGTCCCGATCTGACCGATGACGTCACTGGGGATCATGGTAAGATCCATGCCGAGGAAGCTGAAGTCCATGTGGATCCAGCCCTCGGGCAGGGCGACGCCCAGCTCCTGCGCGGCCTTCACGAGCGTGATCTGGCCGTAGGGCTGCAGCTGCGTCAGACCGTCCTTCACGGTCACGGCGCCGTCGTTCGCCGTCATGGCGATGGCGGCGAGGTCAAAGCCCGCCGCGCTCACCGCGTCGATCACGCCCTGCATGGCCGTGGTCGTGAGCATCATGAAGCGCGTGATGGGCTGACGGATGATGGAATACAGGGCAATGAGGATGGGGAAGGGCAGGAAACTCCACAGGCAGCCGCTCATGGGGTTGACGCCTTCCTCTGCGTAGAGTCTCTGCAGCTCCTCGTTCATCTTGACCTGATTGTTCTTATAGCGGGTCTGGATCTCTTTGATCATGGGCTGGAAGCGGCTCATGCGCATCATGCTCTTCTTCGATTTCATCTGGAAGGGCAGCATGATCAGCTTGATGACCACGGTAAAGAGCACCAGCGCCCAGCCGTAAGAGCTTGTCAGCTCATAGAGCGCGCGGAGCAGCCATGCGAAGGGGATACAGATATAGTATCCGATCGTTGCAAACATTTTTGTGTCCTCCGTGTTTTTTGGTGTTCCCCCTCAGGGAACGGGGTCGTAGATCTTTCCGCCCCGATAGAACGGATGGCACCGCATAATTCGTTTGAACGCCAGCCAGCCCCCCTTGAGCGCGCCGTACTTCTCGATGGCCTCGAGCGCGTACTGCGAGCAGGTGGGAATGAAGCGGCAGCAGGGGGGACGCAGGGGAGAGATGCTTTTCCGGTAAAAGCGCACGAGCGCGAGAAGAAATCGCTTCACGGCTTCTTCTCCCGCAGTCCGAGCTTTCCGCACACGCTGAGAAACGCGCGCTCGAGCTCGCGGTATTCCGCCCCCACCGCGCGCGTGCGCGCGACGAGGATCATATCATACCCCTGCGCGAGCCCGCTTTGGTTCAGGCGGAAAATTTCCCGCAGACGGCGGCGGACGCGGTTGCGCACCACGGCGTGTCCGAGCTTTGTGCTCACCGTTACGCCGAGGCGGTTACACCCCCGCCGGTTCGGGCGGACGTAGACCACAAGGTACGGCGAAACGCCGGACCGCCCCTTGGCGTAGATCCGGCGGAACTCATAATTCTCCTTAACGGTCATCGTTCGCTTCATTGCTTCTCTCCTGCATCCGTCCTTTTCCGCCATTCCGGCGTTTTCGGACGATAGCCTCTAAGGGACGGCGATTTTTCCCATCGTCCGTCCCTCGGTCTATCTATATGCGATGCGCCTTTGGCTCCCTCAATGGGTCAGACGGGCGCGGCCTCTTGCGCGGCGGCGGGCCAGGACCTTGCGGCCGTTGGCGGTTGCCATTCTCTTGCGGAAGCCGTGTTCCTTAGAGCGCTGAAGCTTCTTGGGCTGATAGGTACGAGAAGTAGCCATTGCGTTACACCTCCTGAAAAAATTTGCCGGCGGCCATCGGCCGCTCTTACTCGACGGCGGCGGTCTCCCGCCCCCGCAGTAGCCTTTTTCCTGCGCCGCATTCAACGCAACGCAGAGGATATTATATAAGATGCGGCCCACCCTGTCAAGCCACAAAATCTTGTGGTCTCCCGCTTTTCCGACCGCAAATCGCTCGTTTCACGGCTCATCTTACCTTATCTAAATATAAAATACGGTTGCTTTTTTCCTCCGTCTCTGGTATAATAAAGAGGTGATATTATGCGCTGCTCCACAGCGGGCCGCGCCTTCATTTCCGCCCACGAAAGGAGCGTTTTCTTTGAACTCTGTAGCTGACGTCTGGCAGGTCGTGCTTGAGCGCCTGCGCGCCGGCGGTTTGGCCGAAACGGCCATCTCCACCTGGTTCGACGAGGTGGAGGCGGTCGCCATCCGCGATATGACCTTTTACCTCTGTTGTCCCAATGACTTCAAGCGCGGGACGATCGAATCCCTCTTCCTGCCGAACCTCAAGGCCGCGTTGAAGGAGATCTTCTCCGCCGATTTCGATGTGAAGTTCCTCTCCGCCGCCGAGCGCGACGCTTTTGGGCAGGAGAAGCTCAAAAAGCCGACTTCTCTTTTGGAGTCCGGCGAATTTACCTTCGATACCTTCGTTGTGGGCGACAGCAACAAGCTCGCCTACGCCGCGGCCCGCGCGGTCGCGGACGCGCCGGCAGAGCACTACAACCCACTTTTCATCTACGGTGACTCCGGCCTCGGCAAGACGCACCTGATCTACGCCATCGCGCACGAGATCCGCACCAAAACACCAAACGCCAAGATCGTCTACATCAAGGGCGACGATTTCACCAACGAGCTGGTCGAGGCCATCCGCACCGGCAAGAACGTCGAGTTCCGCAGCAAGTACCGCGACGCGGACCTCCTGCTGATGGACGACGTGCAGTTCATCGCCGGCCGCAAGCAGACGCAGGAGGAGTTCTTCCATACCTTCAATACCCTCTACGAGTCCAAGCGCCAGATCGTCCTCACCTCCGACCGTTCGCCCAAGGAGATGCAGCTGCTCGACGACCGTCTTCAGACCCGCTTCGAGTGGGGCCTGCTCGTCGACGTCCAGCCGCCCGATTTTGAAACGCGCCTTGCCATCGTCAAAAACAAGGCGGCTCAATGGGGCAGCGTCATTGACGACGACATTGCCAAGTACATTGCCGAGAACGTCTCCAGCAACGTCCGCCAGCTTGAGGGCGCAATGAATAAGATCCTCGCCTACCGCGACCTGATCGGCAAGGAGATGGACGAGGAGAGCGCCAACCGCGCCGTGCGCGATATGCTTCGCAAATCCAACGAGTACATTCCCACCGCCGCCTCCATCATCGACGAGGTCTCGCGCTTTTTCGGCATCGACGAGGCGGTGGTCAAGGGTCCCTCCCGCAGCCGCGAGGCCGTCACCGCCCGTCAGGCCGCCATGTACCTCGTCCGCCGCATGACGAATCTCTCCACGCCCGACATCGGCCGCGAGTTCGGCGGACGCGATCACACCACCGTTCTCCACGCGCTCGAGCAGGTCGAAACGAAGCTCCAGAACGACCCGGGCTTCGCCCAGACCATCAAGGACATCACCATCAACATCAACTCCAAGAAGTGACGTTTTCCCCTGAGTTAACACGTTTCCGGCTGCGCCTTCTGTGGATAACCTCAACTTTCCACAAAGACCGATTCTTTCCATTTTCTTTCCCCACCGTTTTTCACAGCCGAAAACCCTTATTTTTCTAAGCCTCCCTCCCCTTTTCCACAATTTCTCTCCCCTACTACGATAACGACGAAATAATCTATTCTTTTTTCAAGAAAGGGATCGCAATATGAAATTTTCCTGCGAAAAGCTCCTTCTTCAAAACGCCGTCAATACCACCTCTCGCGCGGTTGCCGCGAAAAGCTCCATTCCCGCGCTCGAGGGTCTCCTGCTCCAGTGCGGCGACGGTGTGCTGACCGTCTCCGGCTACAATATGCAGACCGGCATCCGCACCCGCTTTCCCGTTGAGGAGCAGGAGGGCGGTGAACTGGTCCTCTCCGCGCGCCTGTTCGGCGACATCATCCGCCGTATGCCCGACGATATGATCACCTTCTCGTCCGATGAAAAGCTCATGGTCCATCTTTCCTGCGGCGATGCCGACTTCGACATTCTCGCCCTCTCCGCCGCTGACTTTCCGGAGCTGCCGGAGGTCGAGGAGAAGTATTCCGTCTCCCTGCCGGAAAAGACGCTGCGCTCCATGATCCAGCAGACCTCCTTCGCCGTCTCCACGAACGAGGCCCGTCCCGTTCACATGGGCGAGCTCTTCGAGATCGGCGACAACGGTCTGACCGTCGTCGCGGTCGACGGCTTCCGTCTGGCGCTTCGCCGTGAACCGCTCGAGCGGATCGAGGGCGGCGCGTTCTCCTTCGTTGCGCCCGGCGCTGCGCTCAACGAGGTCGAGAAGATCTGCGAGGACATCGACGCTTTCGCGACCATCACCCTCGGCCAGCGCCACATTCTCTTTGAAATGGGCGAGACCGAGCTGATCTGCCGCCGCCTTGAGGGCGAATTTCTCGACTACAAAAACGCCATTCCGCGCCGCAACCCCATTTCCGTCACCGTGGATACCAAGGCAATGCTCGAGAGTCTTGACCGCGTGAGCGTCGTCATCTCCGAGAAGCTCAAGAGCCCCGTGCGCTGCATCTTCGAGCAGGACCGCGTGCTCCTCTCCGCCAAGACCGCCAACGGCGACGCCAAGGACGTCTGCCGCATCGACGGCGACGGGCAGGGCCTCGAGATCGGCTTCAACAACCGCTACCTCATGGACGCGCTGCGCTTCGCGCCCGCTGATGAGCTCAAGCTCGAGCTGAACACCGGCATTTCTCCCGCCATCCTCGTCCCGACCGACGGCGAAGAAAGCTTCCTTTATATGGTCCTTCCCGTCCGTCTCAAGGCACAATAAAAGAAAAGAGGTCCCCTTATGACCGTTCTTCCCATCACCACCGAGTATATCAAGCTGCAGGACCTGATGAAGCTCGCCGATCTCGTCTCCACCGGCGGCGAGGCCAAGCTGCGCATTCTGAATGAAGAGGTCACCGTCAACGGCGAGGTCTGCACCATGCGCGGCAAAAAGCTCCGCCCGGGCGACGTGGTTTCCTTCGCGGGCCGGGAGCTCACCGTCGAATATGCGACTTGACGCTATCACGCTGGAGCATTTCCGCAACTACGCGCACCAGAGCGTGACCTTCGATCCCTCGGTCAACGTCATCGTCGGCGAGAACGCGCAGGGCAAGACGAATCTGCTCGAGGCCGCTGTCTACCTCTCCTGCGCCAAGTCGCCCCGTGCCCGCACGGAGAAGGAGATGATCTCCTTTGACGCCGACACGGCAAGGCTCACCGGCAGCGTCTTTTCCCGCGGCCGCGACTTTATCGTGGAGATCGAGCTGTCCCGCGGCAAGCGCCGGAAAATGAGCGTCAATCAGGTCCCCTGCAAGCGCGCGGGCGACCTCTCGGGCGTGCTGAATACCGTCTATTTCTGCCCCGACGATCTCCTGCTCATCCGCGACGGCGCCGCGGCAAGGCGGCGCTTCATGGATCTCTCGCTCTCCCAGCTCCGCCCGCGCTACGACGCGGCGCTGAGTGAGTATAACCGCCTCTACGACCACAAGACGCGCATCCTGCGCGACGCGGAGGAGCACCCCTCGCTGCTCGACGCGCTCCCCGATTTCAATCTCCGCATGGCGCAGTGCGGCGCGGTGCTCATCTATTACCGCGCCCGCTTCTGTAAGCTCCTCGCGGACTATGCCGCGAGCGCCCACCGCGAATGCTCCGGCGGGCGGGAGGAGCTGACGCTCGCGTACAGGACCGTCGGCACCGTTGTCGACCCGATGGCGCCGCAGGAGACAGTCTTTGAGCAGCTCATGGCGCACCAGCGCGACCATTACCATGCCGAGCTTGCCTCGCGTCTGTGTCTCTCCGGCCCGCATAAGGACGATATCGAGGTCTCCATCGGCGGCGCTGCCGCCCGCACCTTTTCCTCGCAGGGCCAGACCCGCACCGCGGCGCTCTCCCTCAAACTCGCCGAGCGCGACATTTTCCGCGAGCTGACGGGCTTTTCGCCCGTCCTCCTGCTCGACGATGTGCTCTCCGAGCTGGACCCCCGCCGGCAGGAATTTGTCCTCAACCGCATCTCCGGCGGTCAGGTCTTTATCACCTGCTGCGAGGAGGACCGGCTGGAAACGCTTCTCGGCGGCAAGGTCCTCCACGTTGAAAACGGAAAGGTGGTCTGAAATGTACCTGCACATCGGCCGCAATCAGATGCTCGCCGAGCGGCGCATCATCGGCATCTTTGATCTTGAGATCACCTCGCAGTCCAAAACGACCCGCGCCTTTCTGGACCGCGCGCAGCAGGAGGGCACGGTGCTCGAGGTCTGCGACGACCTCCCCAAATCCTTCCTCGTCTGCGACCATCCCTACCACCCCCAGATCGTCTATCTCTCCGAACTTTCGAGCCAAACACTGCAAAAAAGAATGGAGGAATCGACATGAAGACCCCGATCGCCCTGTCTATGCTGTTAAGTCCCTTTTCCCTTCCTCACGACGAACGGTGGGTGCTGCCCCTCGCGCTCGGCCTTTTCGCGCTGCTGGCGGTGTTTTCCGCATGGCGGCTGAAAACGGAGGAGGGCGACAAGTGGCGCTTTAGGAAAAAATTAAAGGTAACGGCGCTTTGCTGGTTTGCGTGCGAGGTGCTCTGGCAGCTCCACGGCGAGGGTTCGGCGCTCTACTTTGCGCCGCTCACAGGCATTGTGTTTCTGTGCGTGCTGAGTGAAGCGCTCGTGTATGGCGTGTACCTTCTTGCGAAGAAAAAAAGACGGGCCGCGATGTAAGCGGCCTTCCCATCCGAAAATACTATACAAGGTGCGAAGAAACGCGTCGGAAGCCGTTCCGGCCCGGTTCTTCGTACCCTGTACCGAAAGGAGAACCCCATGGCAGACAACGAACTTCTGCAGTCCACGGCGGTCGACGCCAACAACGATTACAACGCCTCGGAAATTCAGGTCCTTGAGGGACTGGAAGCGGTGCGCAAGCGCCCGGGCATGTACATCGGCTCGACCTCCACAAGCGGTCTGCACCACCTCGTCTATGAGATCGTCGATAACTCCATCGACGAAGCCCTCGCAGGCTACTGCACAGACATCACCGTGCAGATCAATCCCGACAACACCATCACCGTCGTCGATAATGGCCGCGGCATCCCCGTGGACCTTCAGGCGCAGACTGGACGTCCCGCGCTCGAGGTCGTCTTTACCGTCCTGCACGCGGGCGGCAAGTTCGGCGGCGGGGGCTATAAGGTCTCCGGCGGTCTGCACGGCGTCGGCGCGAGCGTCGTCAACGCGCTGTCCGAATGGCTGACCGTGCAGGTGCATAAGGACGGCAAGATCCACGAGATGAAATTCTCCCGCGGTCACATCACGCAGGAGATGACCATCGTCGGCACCACCGACCACACCGGCACCACCGTCACCTTCAAGCCCGACCCCGAAATGTTCGAGGATACGGTCTACTCCTACGATATCCTCCACACCCGTATGCGCGAGGAGGCGTTTTTGAACGCGGGCCTGCGCATCCGCACCATCGACCTGCGCGAGGGGCAGGAGCAGAGCGACGAGATGTGCTACGAGGGCGGCATCCGCGAGTTCGTCACCTTCCTCAATAAGTCCAAGGACGCATTGCACTCCGGCGTTATTTACATGAGCGGCACCAGGGGAGATTCCTATGCCGAGGTCGCCCTGCAATATAACGACGGCTATCAGGAAAACATCCTCTCCTTTGCCAACAACGTCCACACCCCCGAGGGCGGTATGCACGAGACCGGCTTCAAGGCCGCGCTCACGCGCGTGCTCAACGCCTACGGCCTCAAGGTCGGCCTGATCAAAGAGGGCGACAAGGTCTCCGGCGAGGATTGCCGCGAGGGCCTTACCGCCGTTATCTCCGTCAAGCTCACCGACGCGCAGTTTGAGGGTCAGACCAAGGCCAAGCTCGGCAACGCCTCCATGCGCACCCTCGTGGACGCCATCGTCTCGGATAAGCTCATGCAGTTCCTTGACGAGAACCCCGTCGTCGCCCGCACCATTCTGGATAAGGCGATGATGGCCAACCGCGCGCGCGAGGCCGCGCGCAAGGCGCGCGAATCCATCCGCCGCAAGAGCGCCCTCGGCGGCGCGGCGATGCCGGATAAGCTGCGCGACTGCAACGAGAATAACCCCGAGCTGACCGAAATTTACATCGTCGAGGGCGACAGCGCGGGCGGCTCCGCCACGCAGGGCCGCGACTCCCGCTTCCAGGCGATCCTGCCGCTTTGGGGCAAGATGCTCAACGTCGAAAAGGTCCGCGCCGATAAGATCTACGGCAACGACAAGCTCCAGCCCGTCATCGTCGCGCTCGGCGCGGGACTGGGCGAGGATTTCGATGTCAACAAGCTCCGCTACCACAAGGTCATCATCATGGCGGATGCCGATGTGGACGGCTCCCACATCCGCACCCTTCTGCTGACCTTCTTCTTCCGCTATATGCGTCCCCTCATCGAAAACGGTTACGTCTACGCCGCCGTGCCGCCGCTGTTCAAGCTCGTGCGCGGCAAGACGACGCGCCTTGCCTTCTCGGAGGAGGAGCGCGACAAATACTCCGCCGAGCTGCGCGGCGACAATCCCAACGCCAAGGTCGATATCTCCCGCTTCAAGGGCCTCGGCGAGATGGACGCCCACGAGCTGTGGGAGACCACCATGGACCCCGAAAAGCGCACCCTGCGCCGCATCACGCTCGAGGACGCCATCCTCGCCGACGAGACCTTCACCGTCCTCATGGGCGAAAAGGTCGAGCCGCGCAAGGAGTTCATCGAGAAGAACGCGCAGTATGCCGTCAATCTTGACTTCTGAGAAAGGAGGACATCTTCAAAATGGCTCACAAAAACACAGATTACAAGCCCGAGGACATTCGCTTCCCCGAGCAGAAGATCGTCACGAGCGAGCTCGTGCATGAAATGACGTCCTCCTACATCGAGTACGCCATGTCCGTCATCGTCGGCCGCGCTCTGCCCGACGTGCGCGACGGTCTCAAGCCCGTCCACCGCCGCATCCTCTACGCCATGTATGAGGACGGTCTGACGAACGACAAGCCCTTCAAAAAATCTGCCACCTGCGTCGGCGACGTGCTCGGCCGCTATCATCCCCACGGCGACGCGTCGGTCTACGACGCCCTCGTCCGTCTTGCGCAGGACTTCTCCATGCGCTATATGCTCGTCGACGGCCACGGCAACTTCGGCTCGGTCGATGGCGACCCCCCGGCGGCCTACCGTTACACCGAGGCACGTATGTCCAAGCTCGCCAACGAGATGCTGCGCGACATTGATAAGGACACCGTCGATTGGGACCCAAACTTCGACGAGTCCCGCAAGGAGCCGCGCGTGCTCCCCAGCCGTTTCCCAAACCTGCTCGTCAACGGCTCATCGGGCATCGCCGTCGGCATGGCGACCAATATCCCGCCCCACAACCTCACCGAGGTCATCAACGCCTGCATCTGCGTGCTCGACGATCCCGAGGCTACGCTCTCGGACCTCATGCAGCACGTCACCGGCCCCGACTTCCCGACGAAGGGCATCATCATGGGCCGCGCGGGCATCCGCGCCGCCTACGCCACCGGACGCGGCAAGATCGTGCTCCGCGCCCGCACGGAGTTTGAGGACTTCGGCAAGGACCGTGTGCGCATCATCGTCACGGAGCTTCCCTATCAGGTCAACAAGCGTATGCTCATCAAGAGCATGGCCGATCAGGTCAACGAAAAGAAGCTGGAGGGCATCTCCGACATCCGCGACGAGACCGACCGCACCGGTATGCGCATCGTCATCGAGCTCAAGCGCGACGCGAACCCGCAGGTCGTTTTGAACCGCCTGTTCACGCAGACGCAGCTCCAGACCAGCTTCGCCATCAATATGCTTGCGCTGGTCAATAACCAGAAGCAGCCGAAGATACTCTCCCTGCGCCACATTCTCGACGAATACCTCGCCTATCAGGAGCAGGTCATCACCCGCCGCACGCAGTACGACCTCAAGAAGGCGCGCGAGCGCGAGCATCTGCTGCAAGGACTCCTCATCGCGCAGAACAACATCGACGAGGTCATCCACATCATCCGCACCAGCTACGACGACGCCAAGGAAAAACTCATGGCGCGCTTTTCGCTCTCCGACATTCAGGCGCAGGCCATTCTTGAAATGCGCCTCAAGGCCCTGCAAGGCCTCGACCGCGAAAAGCTCCAGAACGAGTATGACGAGCTGGAAAAGAAGATCGCCTACTTCGTTGAGCTTCTTTCCAACGAAACGATGCTCAAGGGCGTCCTCAAGGACGAGCTGATCGAAATTCGCGACAAGTACGGCGACGAGCGCAAGACCGAAATTCAGGACGTCGAGGACGAGATCGACATTGAGGACCTCATCGAGGAGGAGCAGTGCGTCTTCACCCTCACGCAGAACGGCTACATCAAGCGCACCGGCGTGAGCGAGTATGCCGCGCAGGGCAAGGGCGGCATGGGCAAGAAGGGCATCACCACCCGCGAGGAGGACACTGTCGTGGACGTGTTCACCGCCTCCACGCACGACTATATCCTCTTCTTCACCGACACCGGCAAGGTCTACCGCAAGAAGGGCTATCAGATCCCCGAGAGCGGTAAGGCCGCCAAGGGCACGAACATCGTCAACATCATCCAGGTCGAGACCGGAGAGCGCGTGCAGGCCATGCTCCACTTCCGCGAAAAGGGCGACGAAAAGCTCTACCTCACCATGGTCACACGCAACGGCACGGTCAAGCGCCTGCCCGTTGAAACGCTCAAGAACCTGCGCAGCAACGGCATCCGCGCCCTGAGCCTTGACGAGGGCGACGAGCTGGTGGCGGTCCGCGAGACGGACGGCAGCCAGCGCATCCTCATCGCCACGCACGACGGCATGGCCTGCGTCTTTGACGAGACCGACGTCCGCGCCATGGGCCGCACCGCCGTCGGCGTGCGCGGCATCCGTCTGCGCGAGGGCGACTACGTCGTCGGCGCCGCCCGCGCACAGGCGGGCAAGCAGGTCCTTTCCATCACCGAGAACGGCTTCGGCAAGAAGACGCCGGTCGAGGAATACCGCATCACCAACCGCGGAGGCCTCGGCATCAAGAACTATTCTGTCACCGAAAAGACCGGCGGCGTCGTGGGCGTCAAGGTCGTGGACGGCAGCGAGGACCTGCTCCTCGTCACCCGCGCGGGTATTCTGATCCGCACCCCCGTCGCGGACATCCGCACCACGGGCCGCGCCACGCAGGGCGTCATCGTCATGCGCTTCAAGGAGGAGGGCGATCAGGTCATCTCCATGGCCCTCGCCGAGCATGAGGACGCCCCCGCGTCCGACGCTGCGCCCACAGAAATCCCCGGCCCTGTGGAAAATCCCGCGGAGTAAGGGCAGTGTAAAATAGAAGTTGCGCCGAAATTTTCGGCGCAACTTTATTGTTGTAGACTTTTTTCCGGTTTTATGCGATACTGTGGATAGAAAAGAACAAAACCCCGTCAGATGCAGAAAGGAGAAAACACCATGAAGTACCTTCTGATCGCCATCCTGCTTCTCGCCTTCGGCGCCTTCGGTAAGCTCATCGGCAGCGGCGTAGGCCCCGCGGAGGACGAGCGTCGCGCGAAGTGGCAGGGCAAGCGCAAGCCGGCGCTCGACGAGGACCCCGACATTCAGGGCAGTATGCACGCTGCGTCTGAGGAACCGACTGAGGAGGCATGAGATGAGAAGACGGCGCATCACCCGTAAACCCACAAAGGGCGAGAGCATTTTCGGCGGCATCGTCTGCTTTGCGATGGGCTGCTTCGGCCTGTTTGCCCTTCCGTCGGGCTTCGACCCGGTCTTTGCAGGCTTCAAGGCCATCTGGTGTCTGCTGGCCTTCGGTATGGGGGTTTATAATTTTCTGATCGCCGCGGGCAAGGTTAAAATGGGCGGCTACGAGATCACGGACGACGAGCCGGACGACCGCCGCGCCGCCCCGCGCTCCGACGCGGAAGCGCGCCTGACCGAGCTGCGCAGCCTCTACGACCGCGGTCTCATCACCGAGGAGGAGTACGAGGCCAAGCGCCGTGACATTCTAAGCGACCTGTAAGGAGGAGAGCAGAATGGATTTTTTAATCATGATCGTTGCCGCTGTCATCGTCTTTGGCAAGCTCGCTGCAAAAAGTGAGGGGGAGGGCAATAAGAAGCGCACACAGAACGTCGGCCCCACCGCGGAGGAATGGGCGGAAAGGCTCCGCCAGTCTGCCGCCGGCGGCGAGGTGTCCGACAAGCTCAACAGCGCCGTCAATGCCCTCAAAAAGAGTCCGCGCCGCCCGAGCGGGCGCGATATCGAAGCGGAGCAGGCGCGCCGCAACGCCGCCGAACGCCATCACAGCGAGAAGCGCTGGGCGGAGGCCCGCCGCCAGCAGGCGGACTCCCTGCGCGTCCACGCTGCCGGCATCGACAGCTGCGAGGGCCGTCTCGAGAGCCTGAAGGTCCTCTACGACGCCGGCATCCTCGACCGCGAGGAGTACACCCAGCGTGTCGCGCGCGTCAAGGCGCAGCATTCACACCGCTGAACGGAGAGCCGATATGAAGAACGTCACCATTTATACCGACGGCGGGGTTTGCCTCGCAAACCCGGTCAATGCCAACTCGCTCGCCCCTTGCGGGGCAACCGCTCGCATGGCAGGCACGCGCCGTCTGAACGGAGAGCCGATATGAAGAACGTCACCATTTATACCGACGGCGCGTGCAGCGGCAACCCCGGTCCCGGGGGCTGGGGCTCGGTGCTCAGATACGGGGCGCACGAGCGCGAGCTCTCCGGCGGCGAGGCGCAGACCACCAACAACCGTATGGAGCTCACCGCCGTCATCGAGGCTCTGCGTCTTTTGAAGGAGCCGTGCGAGGTCGAGCTGTACTCGGATTCCAAGTATGTCATCGACGCGCTGAGCAAGGGCTGGGTGTACGGCTGGCAGAAAAAGGGCTGGGTCAAGAGCGACAAGAAGCCCGCGCTGAACGTGGACCTTTGGGAGCGGCTGCTGCCGCTCATCGCAGCGCACGACGTCCGCTACCACTGGGTCAAGGGACACGCGGAGAACGAATACAACAACCGCTGCGACGAGCTCGCCGTGGCCGAGAGTCGGAAATACAAATAAAGCCGCGCGGCAAAAAGGGGGTATTCTCTACGGCAGAGAATACCCCCTTTGGTTATGTGTGCCGCAAAGTGCGGCAGGATGATCTCAGAACGCGCACTTCTCGCGCAGATACGCCTTGACCTCGCTGATGGGCATACGCACCTGCTGCATCGTGTCGCGCTCGCGCACGGTCACGCAGTGGTCGGCGGGCGTGTTCTCGTCGCCGACGGTCTCGAAGTCAAAGGTGATGCAGAACGGCGTGCCGATCTCGTCCTCGCGGCGATAGCGCTTGCCGATGGAGCCGGTCTCGTCGTAGTCGACCATGAACTCCTTGCTCAGCTCGGCATACAGCTCCTGCGCGGGGCCGGTGAGGACCTCCTTCTTGCTCAGCGGCAGGATCGCGGCCTTGAACGGCGCGAGCGCGGGATGGAAGTGCAGCACCACGCGCACATCGTCGTTGCCCTTCTTGTCCTGCCCGACGACCTCCTCGTCGTAGGCGTCGCACAGCACGGCCAGTACGCTGCGCTCCACGCCGAGGCTCGGCTCGATGACATAGGGGATATACTCCACCATGTCCTTGCCCTCACCCTCGCGGTAGACCAGCTTCTCGCCGCTCGTGTTGGAATGCTGCGTCAGGTCGTAGTCCGTGCGGTCGGCGACGCCCCAAAGCTCGCCCCAGCCGAAGGGGAACAGGAACTCGAAGTCCGTCGTCGCCTTGGAGTAGAAGCACAGCTCCTCGGGATCGTGGTCACGCAGACGCAGATTCTCGTCCTTCAGACCGATGGACAGCAGCCAGTTGTGGCAGAACGTGCGCCAATACTGGAACCATTCGAGGTCGGTGCCGGGCTTGCAGAAGAACTCCAGCTCCATCTGCTCAAACTCGCGCACGCGGAAGATGAAGTTGCCCGGGGTGATCTCGTTGCGGAAGCTCTTGCCGATCTGACCGATGCCGAACGGCAGCTTCTTGCGCGTCGTGCGCTGGACGTTGTTGAAGTTGACGAAGATGCCCTGCGCCGTCTCGGGACGCAGATACACGGTGTTCTTCGCGTCCTCGGTCACGCCCTGGAACGTCTTGAACATCAGGTTGAACTGACGGATGTCGGTGAAGTTGTGCTTGCCGCAGGTGGGGCAGGGGATGTTGTGCTCCTCAACGAAGTCCTTCATCTCGCTCTGGGAGAAGGCGTCGATGGGCTTACTCAGCTCGAAGCCGTTCTCCGCGCACCAGTCCTCGATGAGCTTATCCGCGCGGAAGCGCTCGTGGCACTCGCGGCAGTCCATCAGAGGATCGGAGAAGCCGCTCAGATGGCCGCTCGCCACCCAGGTCTGGGGATTCATCAGGATCGCCGCGTCGAGGCCGACGTTGTAGGGATTCTCCTGCACGAACTTCTTCCACCAGGCGTTCTTGATGTTCTTCTTCAGCTCCGCGCCGAGCGGGCCGTAGTCCCAGGTGTTGGCAAGGCCGCCGTAGATCTCGCTGCCGGGGAACACAAAGCCGCGGTTCTTGCACAGGGCAACGATCTTGTCCATCGTCTTTTCGGTGTTTTTCATGGTTTCTTCTCCTTTTCGTTTGGTGGCCCGGAGCGTTTTCAAAATTGCGTGTACGCAATTTTGACGCCATGCGCCCCGATCGCCGCGTTGGCGGCGAGGGACGCGGCTCAAATCCTTGCGTTTTTGCGCAGCAAAAACGCCCTGAGCCGGTATTCGGCTCAGGGCGAACAAAGCATTGTCCGTGGTTCCACCTGAATTCCCCGTTGGAGGCGGGGCACTTCATTCCCGATAACGGCGGGGACCGGCGCGGCATTTCCGCCGCGCGGCTCAAAAGCGCCGCCCTTTCCCTGCCGCGAGGACTCGCACCGACCGTCCTCTCTCTGCTGCGCCGAAGGGAAAAGGCTTCTTTCTCACAGCCTTTTGTTGTGCGTAGCATAGCACGCCGCCGCGCGCTTGTCAAGTCACTTTTCCGCAAAGAACGCTTCGATGGCTTCGCGCTCCGCGCCGACGCTGCCCTGCACGAACTCCGGCTTGCCGCCGCCGCGCCCCGAGAGCGCCGCGTTCAGCCCCTTTGTCAGCGCGCGCAGATCGCCGCCGCGCTGTCCGATGGCGTATTTCCACGCGCTGCCCGCGCCCGCGAACACCGCGCAGCGCCCGCCGCAGGTCTCCGCCACCGCGTCGCAGAGCCTGCGCACGCTGTCGCCGCTCATCTCGTCCTCGAAAAGCAGCACGTCGCCGCTGCCCGCATACCGCGCCGCGACGCCCGCAAACACGCTCTCCTCTAATTTCGCGCAGCGCTGCCTGAGCGCGCCGAGCTCGCCCAGCACCCGCTCGACCGCCTCAGCGGCAGCCGTCGGCTTGACGGAGAGCGCCTGCGCGGCCGCCACGTCCTGCGCCCAGCAGGCGGAAAGATAGCGGTATGCCCGCCCGCCGCACAGCAGTTCGATGCGCACGCCCTCGCGGAACTTCTGCACGGAGAGAAACTTCACGATGCCGACCTGTCCGCTCCGCATGACGTGCGTGCCGCAGCACGCGCAGCAGTCCGCGCCGGGGAAGGTCACGATGCGCACGTCGCCCTCGAGCGGCTTTTTGCTGCGGTAGTCGATCGCGTCCAGCTCCGCGCCGCGGTAGAGCTGGATGTCGATGGCGTGATCCTCATAGATGTACCGGTTCGCCGCCGCTTCGATCTCCAGCAGCTCCTCCCACGGAATGTCGGCGTTGAAGTCGATGGTCACGCTCTCCGCGCCCATGTGAAAGCCCACATTGTCGCAGCCGTAGCGCGCGCAGATCAGCCCTGAGCAGATGTGCTCGCCGGAGTGCTGCTGCATGTGGTCGAAGCGCCGCGCCCGGTCGATCTTCCCGTGTACGGCCGCGCCGACGGGCAGGGGAGAGGCGCATTTGTGCGTGATGACGCCCGCCTTTTCGTGCACGTCCAGCACCTCGGCGCCGCCGAGCACGCCGGTGTCATACGGCTGCCCGCCGCCCTCGGGATAGAACGCCGTACGGTCGAGCACGACGGCGAAGCCGTCCTTGACCGCCTCGCAGGAGAGCACCTTTGCGTCAAATTCTGTCAGAAATGGGTCTGCGTAAAACAGCTTTTCCGTTTCCATGGGAGTAATTTCCTTTCATTTTCTTATGAGATCCTGACGATAAGCTTCCAGAGCGGGTCAATGAGCAGCAGCCCCACCGTCGCGGAGCACACATTTGCGACGATGGCATAGCCCACCGCGCGCTCCCAGCTCCGCTCCGTCAGCAGCCGGCGGTAGAGCAGGCTCTCGACCACCGTGATGATCAGCTCAATGGGGAGATAGAAGAGCAGCGACCACCCACTCACGCCGTGGTTGAGCACCGTCACGGCAAGGTAGAGCGCGAAGCCGCCTTGCGTCACAAGGTTCACGAGCAGAAATACCAGCCAGCTCCGGCGGCTGCGGTAGCCGAAGGAGAACAGCAGCGCGCCCTCGATGAGCAGCGTGGGAAGCAGCATACAGAGAAATTGCAGCGCATACGCCACGCCCGCGCTCGGCGCGGCGGCGGTCTTCGCCGCCCAGTCCACCGTCGCGCTGGATTGCAGCGTTGCCCGGTGTAGGACTCCGGATACCCAGCTTTCGCCGCTTTTTGTCACGAGAATGATCCGATACGTATCCGGTACGCCATGGTAGCGGAAGGAGTGGAGCCGCACCCCGCCTGCGTCGCTGCCGATCAGGTCGCCCCACATCGGCGCGCCGTTTGTCCCCTGCGCGGTGCAGGCGTGCCAGCCCTCCGGCACAGCGGCGCGCAGCGCGTCGAGCAAATCGTCATCCAGCGCGGCGATTTCCTCCTCGGAGTAGCTCCAATCCAGCCCGCTGTATGTGTCATCTCCGTCTCCGGAGCCATAGGTGTGCCCCTGATAATCCCCCTTTTCCAAAAGATCGAGGTAGTACGGCTCGCTCGGCGCGTTTTCGACCTTCACCGTCAGCTGGGCCTTCGGCCCCGAGTCGGCAAGGGCCGACACCGTCAGCAGCATCGCCGTCAGCAGCAAGAGAATACTGTTTCGCAGAGACTTTTTCATTTCTTTCGCTCCTTTCTGTTTCCGTCCTGCCTCTTCCAAAAGCAGGACCTTTGCATCTTTTGACGCAAAACCGCGCCGTTTTGTTCCGAAATTCCAAAAAATCCTATTCGATCCACCCCTGCGCCTGCTTATAGCGCAGAATGCGAAGCACATGCGCGTCGATGTCGCTCTCCGCGATGCGCCCGTCCGCCACCGCCGCCAGCACGGCGGGAATGTCGTTCTGGTAGTCGCTCGTGATGAGCATATCGTTTCCAGCCAGCACCGCCAGCACCGCGGCCTCGCCGTTCGCGTACTGCTTCACCGCGTCCATCGCCAGATCGTCCGTGATCACGATGCCGTCGAAGCCCAACGTCTCCCGCAGCACCTCATGCACGGCGGGGGAGAGGGACGCCGGCAGCGCAGCGTCCATGCACTCTGCCACGTTGTGGCTCACGAGCACGAACGGCGCGCCCGCTCCCATGCCCGCCCGGAACGGCAGGAAGTCGCTCTGCTCAAACGTCTCATACGGCCGCTTGTCGATGGCGACGCCCGTGTGCGTGTCGGCGTTGTTCCCGTAGCCGGGAAAGTGCTTGAGGACCGCCGCCACCCCCGCGTCCCGGATCGCGCCGACCGCCGCCGTCACAAATTCGCTCGTCGCCGCGGCGTCTCCGCCGAACGAGCGTGCGTAGATAAAGTCGCCCGCGTCGGTGGATACGTCGCACACCGGCGCAAGATTCACGTTGATGCCGAGCGCCAGAAGCTGCTTGTTATAGTCCAGCGTCTTCGCGGCAAGACCGTCCATGCCGCGCGTGGCATACAGCTCCTGCGGCGAGGGCAGCGGCTGCGCGAAGAGCTTCGGGTCGCGGCTCGCGCGCGTTACCGTGCCGCCCTCCTCGTCGCTGCCGATGAAGAGCGGAAGCTCCGCCGCGGCCTGATAGCTCTCGAGCTTCGCCGTCAGCTCCTCCGCGCTCAGCCAGCCGCCGTCCGCGCCCTTGTAGTCCCGCCCGAAGAGCAGCAGCCCCCCGAGGTGGTAGGCAGCTACATCCTCCGCCGCGCCCGTTTCGGGACAGCGGACAAAGAACATCTGCCCGACCTTTTCCTCGATCGACATCCCCGCGATGCGCTCGCGCAGCCGCGCCTCAGCCTGCTCGGCCTCGCTCGGCTCCGCCGGCGCGACCGGCGTCGGGTCGACCGTCGGCGGCGCGGGGTCAACGGCCGGCGCGTCCGGCTCCGTTTTGCCCGCGCAGCCCGCGAGCAGGCACAGCGCCGCAAGCAGCGCAAAAATTTTCTGTTTCATGCTGTTTTCCTCCTTCGTGCATTGCTGTCGTGTGCTCCTGTTGCCGCACCCAGCGGCCTTTCCTGATTTTACCATGCCGCGCGCGCAAACGCAACCCGCCGCCCCGCGCTCTGCATCGGCTTTTGCGCCCGCCGCCAACGGCAAACCGTTAGGAAGTCCTTGCGGCCGCGGGCCAAACATGATAAAATACCCACAGAACCCTTTTGTGCAAAACCATCTATATCGGAATAAGACGGATCGGGATTTAATCTGGAGGGGAGATATGAAAAAGAAAGCTTTGAAAGCAGCTTTAGCATTTTTTATTTGCTGGGTATTTTTTGTTGCCCTTGAGGGCTTGCTTTTAATTGGGAGCACAGACCCCGGAAAAGCTCCGCTTATAGTGCTTGGCGGCGCACATATTGCTGATGAAATTGATGCTTATAGCAGTTTGGGTTTCTCACAAACCTATTATCTCACATATCCCGATTCATTTGTGTCTGGCGAGTTCAAGGTTTTTGGAGTTAAAGTTGCAGGGTGGGAGCGTTAAATTCTACTTTGCCCGCGCAAGACACCAAAAGCCCCCGTCGAAAGACGGGGGCTTTTGGCTGTGTGTTGTGTGTATTTTTAGGAGGGAGAAAATCACATCGGGGATCACGTAACCCCTTTGCAAGTATTAAGATACCAGCGATTTATGGCTAAAACTTGAAAACCGTGTGAACAAATTGTAAATAAGCAGCTCCAAAAGCAGTCTTTTGATCGGCAGACAAAAAAGAGACGTCCTCGCGGACGTCTCTCGCTGTTTGGTTCGATCAGCCAATGCTGTTGAGCTTGACGGTCATGGCGCTCTTCTTGTGGGCAGCGTTGTTCTTGTGCAGCAGACCCTTCGCAGCAGACTTGTCCACGATCTTCACTGCGACCTTGTAAGCACCCTCGGCCTCGGTGCGATTGCCTTCAGCGGCAGCCGCCTCGAACTTCTTGAGTGCGGTCTTCAGTGCGGACTTGTCAGCCTTGTTGCGGGTGTTACGCACCTCAGCGAGCTGGACGCGCTTCTTGGCAGACTTAATATTCGGCAAACCAAACACCTCCTCCGGTTGGGATTTGACGGCGAACATAAAAAATCCACCGTGCAGAATGGTATTTTAACAAAGTTTTCGAGGAATTGCAAGCACTTTTTTCAGATTTTCTCCACTTTTTTGTATGCTTCAAAATTTAGGGGACATAATGAGAGCAATATACAAGATTTAGTGGAAGGCAGGCGGTTTTATGAACGCACGGCGGACGGACCTGGCGCTGGAGGCGCACGCGCTGTTCCGCGCGGCGCAAAAGGACGACGCCATCGACGGCCTCACGCTCACCGAGCGGACGCGCCGCGGTTGCGCCGTGACCACGGTGACGGTGGAGAGCAAGGCGGCCTCGCGCGCCCTCGGCAAGCCGCGCGGGACCTACGTCACGCTCGACCTGCGCGCGCTTTCTCCCGAGGACCCCGCGTACACGGAGCGCGCGGCGCTCGCGCTCCGCGACGAGCTGCGCGCTCTCCTCGAAGGAACGGTCGATACCGCCCTCGTGGTCGGACTCGGCAACCGCGCCATGACGCCCGACGTCATCGGTCCCCGCGCCGCCGATCATGTGCCCGCCACGCGCCACCTGAAGGGCTGCGCCGCCTTCGGTGCGCTCGCGGATGTCAGCGTGCTGACGCCCGGCGTCCTCGGCACAACGGGATTGGAGGCCGCCGAGCTCGTGCGCGGCGCGGTGGAGACCGTGCGCCCCGACCTTGTCGTTGCCGTCGACGCGCTGGCGTCGCAGAGCCTCGGGCGCGTCTGCACCACCGTCCAGCTCACGGATGCCGGCATCGTCCCCGGCTCGGGCGTCGGCAACCACCGCCGCGCCCTCACGCGCGAGACGCTCGGCGTTCCCGTTCTCGCCGTCGGCGTCCCCACCGTGGTGGACGCCGCCACGCTCGCGCTCGACCTTTTAGACGAGGTCGGGGCGGACCTCCCCGATCCCGCCGCCCTGCGCGGACAGGGGAGCGTCATGGTCACGCCGCGCGACATCGACGCGCGCGCCGAGCAGCTTGCCCGCGTCGTCGGCTTTGGCGTCGGCCTTGCTCTCCAGCCTTCGCTCTCGCTCGACGAGCTGCGCGCCCTGATCGACTGATTTTGTCACATCCGCGCGCGGAAAAGACCGATGAAATGAGAATTTCTGCGCTCCTTCCATTGCAATCCGCGCTTTTTTGCGCTACAATGACAGCAAATTTCAAAAAAGGAGCGCAAGCTATGTACGATCTCAAGGATTTCAAGGCCGCGGACCACATTCCCGCCCTGCTCGACTGGATGCGCGCGCAGATGAAAGGCTGCGGCGGCAAGACTGCCGTCGTCGGTATCTCCGGCGGCAAGGACAGCTCGGTGATCGCCGCGCTGTGCGTCGAGGCGTATGGCCGCGAGAACGTGGTCGGCGTCCTCATGCCCGACGGCGTCCAGCCCGACATCGACTACTCCAACGGCATCGTGGACTTCCTCGGCATCAAGCACTACACCTTCAACATCCACGGCGGCACGAGCGGCATTCTGGGCGAGATGGCCCGCCTCGGCATCGAGGCCAGCCGCCAGACCACCGTTAACCTCCCCTCCCGCATCCGCATGGCGACGCTGTACGCCATCGCCCAGAGCGTGGACGCGGGCATCGTGGTCAACACCTCCAACCTTTCCGAGGACTGGGTCGGCTACTGCACCATCTACGGCGACAGCGCGGGCGCGTTCTCGCCCATCGGGATGTACACCACCGAGGAGGTCATCGCCATCGGCCGCGCGCTGGGCCTGCCCGAGCGCTTCCTCATCAAGCCCCCGTCCGACGGCCTGACCGGCAAGACCGACGAGGACAACCTCGGCTTTTCCTACCACGCGGTGAACGAATACGTCCGCAAGGGCGTCGCCGATCCCGCCATTAAAGAGCAGATCGACCATAAGCACCGCGTCAGCCGCTTCAAGTTCGAGACCATCCCCGTCTACCACAACGGCCTGCCCATCGTCATTGAGGACGGCACGGATTTCTACAAGTAAAAAGCCAAAAGGAAAGAGCGCCCGAACGGGCGCTCTTTCTTATGCCGCTGTATGGGTCTTACACCACCGCAAAGAACTTGATGAGGAAGAGGAGGGAGATGACATAGGTCAGAACGCTGACGTCCTTGGCCTTGCCGGAGAAGACCTTGACCACGGTGTAGGAGATCAGGCCCAGACCGATGGCGTGGCCGATGGAGCCGGACACGGGCATACCGATGAGCATGATGGACACCGGCAGCATCTGATCCATATCGTCGAAGTTGACGTTCTTGAGGCCCTGGAGCATCAGCACGCCGACGTAGATGAGCGCGGCGGAGGTCGCAGCGCCGGGGATGATGGCGGCGATGGGGGCGAGGAACATGCAGGCGAGGAAGAGAACGGCGGTGGTCAGCGCGGTCAGACCGGTGCGGCCGCCGGCCTCAACGCCGGAAGCGGACTCGATGAAGGTGGTGACGGTGGAGGTACCGGTGGCAGCGCCCGCGATGGTGCCGATGGCATCGGAGAGCAGGGCTTCCTTCATCTTGGGCATATTACCGTCCTTGTCGACCATGCCGGCGCGGGAGGCCGTGCCGACGAGGGTGCCGATGGTGTCGAACATATCGATCATGCAGAAGGTGATGATCAGGGTGATGGCGGTGAACCAGCCGATGTTCACAAAGCCGGCGAAGTCAAACTTGAAGAGAGTGGTGGAGACCATGTCGGCGAAGGGGGGCACGAAGCTCGCGGTCTCAAGGCTGGCGAACGGATTCACGCCCAGGAACAGGAAGCTGCCGGCCCAGTAGAGCACGGAGGAGAAGAGCATACCGAGCAGAACGGAGGCCTTGATGCCCTTCTTGGCCAGAACGACCATCATGAACACGCCGAGGAAGGCGGTGATGGCGGTGAGGACCATGGTGTGATAGCCGATGTCGCCCATGCTGCCCTTGATGATGCTGGGGGTCAGGGCGCCGAAGAAGTCGCGCATGATGTAGAAGGGGCTGGTGAAGCCGTTGCCCTCGGCATAGATGCCGACGTTGGAGCCAAGACCGATGTTCATCAGCATCAGGCCGATGGCGGGGGCGATGCCGTAGCGCACACCGAGAGGAATGGCCTCGACGATCTTCTCACGGACCTTCAGGAGGGTGAGGACGAGGAACACGATGCCCTCGACGAGAATGATGACCATGCCGGCCTGGAAAGCGCTGGTGTAGTCACACTCGTTGATGACCATGATGTTGGCGGCGACCACGGCGAAGAAGCTGTTGAGGCCCATGCCGGGTGCCATGGCGAAGGGCTTGTTGGCCATGAAGGCCATGCAGATGGTGCCGATGGCGGAGGCAATGCAGGTTGCCAGGAACACACCGTTCCACAGCGGGGTGCCGACCGCGAAGTTGGTCAGCAGGTTGGGGTTCAGGGCGATGATGTAGGCCATCGTCATGAACGTCGTGAGACCGGCAAGCAGCTCGGTTTTTACCGTGGTGCCGTTCTCCTGGAGCTTAAAGAGCTTTTCCATGATGTTCTCCCTTTCTTTTGTTTCGTCATAACACCTAAAATATTTTCAGGCCGCATGACGAAGATTTAGTATAATTATAAAGGTTTTGCCAAGAAAATGCAATACCCTCACCCCCGTTTCACCGTCTTTTTTCTCGCATTGAGCGGGATTTGGCGGAATGGTGGGAAATGGCGGTTGTTTTTGCCGAAAAATCTGTTATAATTCTGTTATTCTTTTTGAAGGGGAACCCGATTTGAAGCTTTCTCGCCTTGTTTTTCCGCCCGATGGCGCGAGCCGCGGGACGCTCCGCGCCCACCGCGCCTACCTCGCCGTGCTGCTCACGCTCCTCGGCGTCGGCATCGGCTTTCTCGGCCTGTGGCTCACGGCCTGCGCGGATGCCGCCCTCCCGCAGGCAGAGCTGTACCGGTCCTATCTCGATCATCCGCTGCTGCTGGCGCTGAACCTTTTCCCGCCGCTGCTGCTCGCATGGCTGGGCTATTTTCTGTCCGGACGCTGCTGGTGCGGCGTGCTGCTCAGCGGCCTTTTCGGTGTGGGCCTCCCACTCATCAACTATTATAAGGTCATGCTGCGCGGCGATCCGATGCGCGCGAGCGATATCCTGCTCCTGCGCACGGCGGGCGGCATCATGAGTCAATACGAATTTGGACGGACCGCCGAGGTCAACACGGCGGTCGCGCTCCTCGGCGCGATGCTGGCCTTTGCCGTGCTCCTCATGCCGCGCGGCGATAAACGGCGGCGCGTCCGCGCGCTGGGCGCGGCGGCCTGCGTGCTGCTGGGCGTCGGCGCGTACCTCGGCGCCTACACCGACAAAGCCGTCTACGGAAGGACGGCGAACGACTCGCTCATCAATATCTGGTCGGACAACGAGGTCTATCTTTCCCGTGGCTTTGCGCTTTCCTTCCTGCACTCGGTGCCGGAGCTGTTCCCCGAAAAGCCGGAGGGCTACGATGTCCGCGCGGCGCAGACGCTGCTTGAGTCCTTCCCCGATGAAGACATTCCGGAGGGGGAGAAGGTCGCCGTCATGGGCGTGATGCTCGAGGCGTTCTGCGACCTGACCGACTTCGACGCCCTCGCCGGCTTTGACACGGTGCAGGAGGTCTATGCCCCCTGGCACGCGCTCGAGGAGCAGAGCCTCTCCGGCCGTCTGCTCACGAACATCTTCGCGGGCGGCACCGTGGATACCGAGTGGAGCTTCCTCACCGGCGCGAGCGAGCACGACGAATACCGCGGCGCGACCGGCTCCTACGTCCGCTACTTCACGGCGCAGGGCTATGCGGCGCACTACGCGCACCCCGGCTACAGCTGGTTCTATGACCGCGAGCGCGTGAACGACTACCTCGGCTTTGACCGGAGCGTTTTCACGGAAAACGGCTTCGGCGAGCTGGTCGACCCCTACGTTGCCATGTGGCATTCCGACCAACAGCTCGCGGACTACCTGCTCGCCGACCTCGACGCGGCGGACGGCTCGCCCCTGTTCTCCTTCGCGGTGAGCTATCAGAATCACGGCCCCTACGCCGAAACGGAGAGCGCCGTTCCCTATGTTTCGCCCGAAGCAAGCGGCTGGTCGCAGGAGAGCTGCAATATTCTCAACAACTACCTCTTCGGCGTGAATGAAACGGTCCGCGAATATGTCCGCCTGACGCAGGAGCTGGACGCGCGTGATACCCCCGTGGTGCTCGTGCTCTTCGGCGACCACAAGCCGTGGATGGGCAACGGCGGCTCGGTCTATGAGGAGATGGGCATTGATTTTGACACGTCCACGCTTGCCGGCTTCCGGAACTATTACGCCACGCCCTATCTCATCTGGGCGAACCGCGCGGCGAAGGAGGTCCTCGGCGCGGACTTCACCGGCGACGGCGGCGACTTTTCGCCCTGCTTCCTGATGACGCGGCTGTTCGACGCGTGCGGCTGGGCCGGCCCCGGCTATATGCAGCTCTCCCGCGCCATGCGGGACATCTCGCCGCTGCTGCACACGAACGGGCTCTTCCTGCACGACGGTGTCCTGACCTCCGTCCTCAGCGACACCGACCGCAGCTTCTACCGCAGCTGGCTTGCTGTGCAGTATTACCGCGAGCACGTCGCGGCGTATTCATAGCGCTTGCATCAAAAAACCGCCGCGCATCGCGCGGCCGGTATTAAGATTACTCGTCCTCGTGCGCCGTCACGGCGATGTGCAGCTCGTCGAGCTGCTTCTGCGTGACCTCGCTCGGCGCGCCCATCATGATGTCCTGCGCGTTCTTGTTCATCGGGAACGGAATGATCTCGCGGATGGAATCCTCGCCCGCGAGCAGCATCACCATGCGGTCCACGCCCGGAGCGATGCCGGCGTGCGGGGGTGCGCCGTAGCAGAAGGCGTTGTACATCGCGGGGAACTTGGCCTTCACGTCGTCCTCGCCGAGCCGCACCAGCTCAAACGCCTTGATCATGATCTCGGGATCGTGGTTGCGCACCGCGCCGGAGCTGAGCTCCACGCCGTTGCAGACGAGGTCGTACTGGTCGGCGGTGATGCTCAGCGGGTCGAGCTCGCCGCGCTCGGCGGCCAGCATCGTCTCCATGCCGCCCTTGGGCATCGAGAACGGGTTGTGGCAGAACTCCAGCTCGCCGCTCTCCTCGCCGATCTCGTACATCGGGAAATCGACGATCCAGCAGAACTCGTAGCGCTCCTTGTCCATGTGACCCTCGCAGGCGGGGCCGAAGGTCTTGATGGCGACGCCCACGGCCTTGGTCGCGAGCTTGCCCGCGCACACGATGACCAGCGTATCGGGCTTGAGCCCCAGCTTCTCGGTCAGCTCGGCCTTGATGGGGGCGACGAACTTGCCGATGCCGCCAGCGAGCTCGCCGTTCTCATCGACCTTGAACCAATAGCTCTTCGTGCCGCTCTGCACCTCGCAGTCACCGAGCAGCTTGTCGATCTGCTTGCGCGTCAGCTTGCAGTCCGTGATGGGCACGGCCTTGACCGTCTGACCGCGCAGCGCCTCAAATTCGTTCTCGGCGAACAGCTCCGTCACGTCGGTCGCAGTCAGGTCGATGCGCAGATCGGGCTTGTCGCTGCCGTAGACCGCCAGCGCGTCGTTGTACGCGATGCGGCGGAACGGCGGCTGGGATGCAATATCATAGGTGCCGAACTTCGCGAAGATGGGGGGCAGCACGTCCTCGCAGATAGCGAACACGTCCTCCTGCGTCGCGAACGACATCTCCATATCCAACTGATAGAACTCGCCGGGAGAGCGGTCGCCGCGCGCGTCCTCATCACGGAAGCAGGGTGCGATCTGGAAGTAGCGGTCGAAGCCGCTCGTCATCAGCAGCTGCTTGAACTGCTGCGGCGCCTGCGGCAGCGCGTAGAACTTGCCCGGGTGCTTGCGCGCGGGCACGAGATAGTCGCGCGCGCCCTCGGGGGAGGAGGCGGTCAAAATCGGCGTCGTGATCTCCAGGAAGTCGTGCGCCATCATCGCCTGACGCAGCGCGGCGATCACCTGGCAGCGCAGGATGATATTCTTCTTCACCGCGGGATTGCGCAGGTCGAGGTAGCGGTACTTCAGGCGCTGCGTTTCGTCGGCCTCGCGGCTGCGGTTGATCTCAAAGGGCAGGGAATTGTAGCGGCAGCGGCCGAGCACCTCGATCTTCTCGGGCACGACCTCGATCTCGCCGGTGGCCTGCTTGCTGTTCTTGCTCGCGCGCTCGCGCACGGTGCCCTCGACGGAGATGGTGCTCTCCTTGTTGATCCCCTTGATGACCTTCAGGTCGGCCTCGTCCTCGACGACGACCTGCGTCGTGCCGTAGAAATCGCGCAGCACGACGAACGCCAGATTGCCGCCGACCTCGCGGACGTTTTCCATCCAGCCGACGAGCTTGACCTTCTCGCCCACATTCTCGATGCGAAGCTGGTTACAGTTGTGTGTACGGGACTGCATCATAAGACAATAACAACTCCTATCTGTAATTTCAAGCTGAAATAATACGGTTTGTATTCAAAATCACGCCGTAAACGGCTTGGTTTTCGGGTTCACGATGTCGCGCCAGTCGAGGTCGCCGCGGCTGAGGCCGAGGACGAGCATTTCCGCCGTCGCCACATTGCTGGCAAAGGGAATGTTATTCTGGTCGCACAGGCGGGAAATATAGCTCACGCTCTCGCAGGACTTTTCATCGCGCGGGTCGTTGAAGAAGAGCACCATGTCGATCTCGTTGTAGGCGATGCGTGCGCCGATCTGCTCCGCGCCGCCGTGTACGCGCGCGAGGAAGAGGTGGATGGGCAGACCCGTCGCCTCGGCGACCATCTTGCCGGTAATGTTGGTCGCGCAGATGGTGTGCTTGGAGAGGATGCCTGCATAGGCTGTGCAGAACTGCACCATCAGGTCTTTTTTGTTGTCGTGTGCCATGAGAGCGATATTCATATAACCGCGCCCCTTTCTATCGTAAATTTATGATTTTCTGTTTTATCGCCGCGGCAGCTTCATCAGCGGCACGCGCTCGCCGGTGAGACGGCGCGCGATGTTGCGGCAGGCGATCTCGGCGCTGCTCTCGCGGGAGAATACGGTCAGGGCGCTGCGCCCCAGCGCGATGGGGATGCCCTCGTCCTCGGGGATCACGCCCAGCAGCGGCAGGCCCGCCGCGTCGATGGCGTCGTCGATGTTGCTGCTCAGCGCCTTGAGCAGTTTGCGCCGCACGCGGTTGACCACCAGGTGCAGCCTTCCGTTCGGGTAATCGCGCAGCTCCATCACGGTCCGCTGCGCGTCGCGCAGGCTCGTGGGATCGGTCGTCGCGACCACCACCGCGCGGTCCGCCGCGCAGGTCGCGAGCCGGAAGGCGTCGCCCAGCCCCGCGCCGGAGTCAATGAGACAATAGTCGAACCTGCTCCGCACCTCGTCGAGCAGCCTTTTCATCTCGCTCGTGCGGATGTCCTCGTGCAGCCCGACCGGCGCGGTCAGCAGATACAGCCGGTCGCAGCGCGGGTGCCGCACCGCGGCCTGCTCGAGCGTCGCGCGCGAGAGAATGACGTCGGTGAAGTCCATCAGCGCGCTGTCACTCATGCCGAGTGCTAGGTCCAGATTCCGCAGACCCACATCGCAGTCGAGGCACAGCGTCCGGTGTCCCATCTCGGCGAGCGCCGAGCCGACGAGCGCGGTGAATGAAGTTTTTCCCGTGCCGCCCTTTCCGGACACCACAGCGATGACCTGTCCCATAGAAAACTCCCGTCAGCCGCTCACAGCGGCTGCTTTTTGATCTTTGCGAACGCTCTCGGATACCTCGGCGGGGTAGGGGAGACCTTCTCGATCACCACCACGCGGTGCGTGACATCGCTCGTCGGGATGGTGTAATCCCCGACCTTGACGATTTTTCCGCCGAGCGTTTTGATCGCGCCCTTTGCCGCGGCGATCTCCTCCTCGGTGCCTACGCTCTTCATCGCGAGGAATTGCCCGCCGACCTTCACAAGCGGCAGCGCCAGCTCGCAGAGCACATTGAGCTGTGCGACGGCGCGCGACACCGCAAGGTCATAGCTTTCCCGATGTCCGGCGGCAAATTCCTCCGCCCGCGCGTGAACGCATTCCACGCGCTTCAGCCCCAGCGTACCGCAGACCTCGTCGAGCCACGCGATGCGCTTGCCGAGGCTGTCGAGCAGCGTCAGATCGAAGTCGTCCTTGAGAATACGCAGCGGCATCCCCGGGAAACCCGCGCCCGTGCCGACGTCCACCACCGTTTTCCCCGAGAGGTCAACGAACCGTGTCAGCGCCGCGCTGTCGAGCAGATGCAGCTGCGCGACGGCCTCCGGTTCCGTGATGGCGGTGAGGTTCATCACCTCGTTCTTTTTTAGCAGCAGCGCGGCGAAGCGCTCAAGCGTCTCCGCCCGGCTCTCGTCCAGCCCCAGCTCCCGCAGTCCCTCGCGCAGCAGCGCGGTCACTTGCTCTGCTCCTTCAAAAGGTCGCGGATTTCGGCGAGCAGCAGCTCCTCCTTTGTCGGTTCCGGTTCCTTTTCCGGCTCCGGTTCTGCGGCCGGTTCGGGCTTGGAAAGCTTATCGTGCATTTTGTTGATGGCCTTGACGATGCAGAACACCACAAAGGCCATGATGAGGAAGTTCAAAATGGCATTGATGAAATTACCCAGCATCAGTTCACCGCCGCCCGGCAGGGAAAAGGAGAGACCGGAAAGGTCGGTGTGGCCGCCGGTAAAGACGCCAAGGGCGGGGTTGATGATGTCGTTCACCAGCGAGTCGGCAATCGCTTTGAACGCGCCGCCGATGATGACACCGACGGCCATGTCGATGACGTTGCCGCGCATGGCAAACGCCTTGAATTCTTCCATAAACTTCTTCATAAGAAGTCTCCTTTGTCTATTTTGAAAACAAATAGTATTTTATTATTGAAATACTACGATTTGTTATCAAAAATCAATGCTTCGGCACCAGCTTGTCCTTGCCGCCCATGTAGGGGCGCAGGACCTCGGGAATGAGCACGCTGCCGTCGGCCTGCAAATTGTTCTCCAGGAACGCGATGAGCATACGCGGCGGCGCGACCACGGTGTTGTTGAGCGTGTGGGGCAGATACATTCTGCCGTCCGCGCCCTTGACGCGGATCCTGAGCCGCCGCGCCTGCGCGTCGCCGAGGTTGGAGCAGGAGCACACCTCGAAATACTTCTGCTGGCGCGGGCTCCACGCCTCGATGTCGCAGCTCTTGACCTTCAGATCGGCGAGGTCGCCGGAGCAGCACTCGAGCTGGCGCACGGGAATGTCCATGCTGCGGAACAGCTCCACGCTCCACTTCCACATCTGCTCGTACCACTTCATGCTGTCCTCGGGCTTGCAGACCACGATCATTTCCTGCTTTTCAAACTGGTGGATGCGGTACACGCCGCGCTCCTCAATGCCGTGGGAGCCCTTCTCCTTGCGGAAACAGGGGGAGTAGGAGGTCAGCGTCTGCGGCAGGCTCTCCTCGGGCAGGATCTCGCCGATGAAGCGGCCGACCATCGAGTGCTCGCTCGTGCCGATCAGATAGAGGTCCTCGCCCTCGATCTTGTACATCATCGCGTCCATGTCGGTCTGGCTCATCACGCCCTCGACCACGTTGCCGTGGATCATGAACGGCGGGATGCAGAACGTAAAGCCCTTGTCGATCATAAAGTCGCGCGCGTAGGCGAGCACACCCTCGTGCAGCCGCGCGATGTCGCCGAGCAGGTAGTAGAAGCCCGCGCCGGACACGCGGCCCGCGGCGTCCATGTCGACGCCGTCGAAGCTCTCCATGATCTCCGTGTGGTAGGGAATTTCAAAATCCGGCGTCTTCGGCTCGCCGAAGCGCTGCACCTCGACGTTATAGCTGTCGTCGGGGCCGATGGGCACGCTGGGGTCGATGATGTTCGGGATCTGCAGCATATCCTGGTGCAGCTTCTCCTCGTACTCGACCTCTAACTTTTCCAGCTCCGCCAAACGTTCCGCCTGCGCCTTGACCTTGGCCTTGATGGCCTCGGCCTCCTCGAGCTTGCTTGGGTCCTTCTTGGCCTGTCCCATCAGCATACCGACCTGCTTGCTCAGCGCGTTGCGCTGGGCGCGCAGCTCGCTCGCCTCGGTGATGGCGGCGCGCTTCTTCTCGTCCAGCTCCAGTACCTCGTCCACGAGGGGGAGCTTGGCGTCCTGAAACTTTTTCTTGATGTTTTCCCGCACAAGCTCGGGGTTTTCACGAATAAATCGAATATCCAGCATGATTTTCTACCTCGCTATCATAATATCGTATGAAAGGGTGCGTATACCGGTGAAACGCGGCTTGCCGTCAGGGCGTTCCGCTTTCCTCGCCGGCAAGCTCCTCGTAGAGCGCACGGTACTTTTCCGTCTCTTCCCGCGCCGCGCTCAGCGCGTCTTCGGTTTCGGCGAGCGTCTGCTCCAGCTCCTCGATCTCCGTTTCCAGCGCCTTGACCTCGCCCTCCAGCTTGGCGTTCTGTTCGAGCGTAGACTGCATCATGCTCGTGCTGCCCTTGAGCTGGTCGATGACCTGCTGGTTCGAGCGGTGGTTCGCTAAAAACGACCACAGGATAAGGATGAAGGCGACGGTGAACAGCACAGCAATGTAAGCGTAAACGCGCTTCTGCCGCTCCTTTTCACTGGTCGGCTTTTCGGGAGCCGCCGGCTTCGGGTTCTCCGGCGGCGGTGCTTCGTGAATGAAATCGGTCACTTTTTGGTTCCTCCGTTTTTGCGCTGCTGCAAGGTGCCGAGCGCGTCGAGCAGATCGTTCAGGTCGTCCATGTCGTAATAGTCCAGCTCGATGCGGCCTTTCTTGCGGCCCGCCACGATCTTTACGCCGCGGCCGAGCGACTGGGCCAGTTCCTCCTCCGCGATGTGGGCATGCAGCTTGTGTGTGATCTCCTCGATGGACGGCTCGCGCTCCTTCTTTTCCGTCGTCAGGCGCTTGACGAGCGCCTCGGTCTGGCGGACGCTCAGTCCCTGCGCCGCAATGGCCTCTGCGGCCTCGCGCTGCCTGGCGGCAGGGAGGGGGAGCAGTGCGCGGGCGTGGCCCGCGGACAGCCTGCCGTCCTTCACCGCCTCGCGCACGCTCTCGTCCAGCGTGAGCAGGCGCATGGCGTTGGCGACGGCGGGGCGCGACTTGCCGACCGTCGCGGCGGCGTCCTCCTGCGTCATGTGATAGGTCTCAATGAGCGTTTTGTAGCCCTCGGCCTCTTCGATGGGGTTCAGATCCTCGCGCTGCAGGTTTTCAATGAGCGCCAGCTCCATCGCCTTGCGGTCGTCCGCCTCGATGACGATGGCGGGCACCTGCGTCAGACCGGCAAGCCTCGCAGCCCGCCAGCGGCGTTCGCCGGCAATGATCTGATAGTAGCCCGAGGCGAGCTTGCGCACGGTCAGGGGCTGAATGATGCCGTGTTCGCGGATGGAGTCCGCCAAATCGGCGAGCGCGGCGTCGTCAAAATGCTTGCGCGGCTGACCGGCGCAGCTCTCCACCTGCGAAATGGGGAGGTAGAGGCTGTCAGCGCTTTCGGTCTGCAAGGCGGCGTCGCCGAGCAGCGCGCCAAGCCCTCGGCCGAGCCCGCGGTTTGCGTTTGCCATGAAAATTCTCCTTTCTGTCGGGGTGCGATGATCGGAACAGCCCGGGCGTCCCGCCCGCGGCTTTCTTTTTAATAAGGTTGGGCTGCTGCGAAGCGGAGCCGTCTCCGACTGCTTTTGCCCGTGCCGCCGCTCAGCCGTTCTTCTTCAGGAACTCGTCGGCGAAAGCGCCGTAGGCCTCCGCGCCGCGGGAGGTGCGGTCGTAGGCGTTGATGGGCTTACCGTGGCTCGGCGCCTCGGAAAGGCGCACATTGCGCGGAATGACCGTCGCATACACCTTGCCGGGGAAGTAGCGCTTGACCTCCTCGGCGACCTGCATGGCGAGGTTGGTGCGCCCGTCGAACATCGTCAGCAGCACGCCCTCCAGCTCCAGCCGCGGATTCATGCTGCGGCGCACGATGCGCACGGTGTTCATCAGATCGGAAAGGCCTTCGAGCGCGTAATACTCGCCCTGCACGGGCACGAGCAGGGAGTCCGCCGCACACAGCGCGTTGAGCGTCAGCAGCTCGAGCGAGGGCGGGCAGTCGATGAGAATGTAGTCGTAGTCGGGGGCGAGAACGTCGAGCGCCTGCTTGAGCCGGAACTGGCGGTCCGGCAGGTCGATCATCTCAATGCCCGCGCCGGCCAGCGCCTTGGAGGAGGGCAGCACGTCGCCGTAGCGCGTGGCGACGACGGCGGACTTCACATCCGCGCCGTTGATGAGCACGTCGTAGACGCCCTGCGACACGGTCTTGTCCACGCCCATGCCGGAGGTGGAGTTCGCCTGCGGGTCAAAGTCGCACAGCAGCACGCGCTTGCCGCGCTCGCGCAGCACGGCGGTCAGATTGACGCAGGTGGTCGTCTTGCCGACACCGCCTTTTTGATTGACGATCGCTATGATTTTTGCCAAAAACGACACCCGCCTTCTGCCGGAACGGCTTGATCCCGGCCATTCAAGTATAGTAGAAAACAGTATAGCACAAATCAGACTGATTTCAACCGGAAAGAGAAAAAATTTTGCACGAAATTTCTGCGCGATATGCAAAAACGGGGAGTGATGTTTCACGTGAAACATCACTCCCCGTAAAACGAGGGCGATGACCAAAGTGTAAAGCGAGGCAAAATGTTTCACGTGAAACATTTTGAGACTGCGCCGCGCAATTCAGCGGAAAAGAATCAGCAAAGCGCAAATGAGCGGCGGCACGGAGGACCGAACGGAAGAAGGCGATCTACTCCGTCAGCAGCAGAGCGTCGTAGGGGGCGAGGGTGATATGCAGCCGACCGCCTTCGGCCAAAAACGACTGGCCGCTGAGCGCGTCGTGCGCAAGCGGCGCTGCCCACGGCAGGTCGACCGAGGCGCTTTCCGCGCCGGCGTTGACAGCGCAAAGGGAGACCTCATCGCCCGCGCGGCGGGCAAAGCAGAGCACGCGGCCCGCAGCAAGGGGGTAGGCAATGTCGCCGCTTTGCAGCGACTCCCGTTCGGCGCGGAGCCTGCCGAGCGTGCAAAACCAATCGAGCAGCGCGGTATCCTCATGCCCCCATGGGTAGGTGCCGCGGTTGAACGGGTCCTCAAAGCCATCCATGCCGGCCTCGTCGCCGTAGTAGACCGTGGGCGAGCCGGGGAAGGCGTAAAGCACCAGCGCGGCGAGCTTGAGCAGCGCCGTGCCGCGCTCGCGCTCGGCGGGGGAAAGGCGGTAGTGCGCGCGCGCATCGCGGTCCGCCGGCGTCTGCTCACAGCCGAGGACGGTCAGCAGGCGCGGCGTGTCGTGCGTGGAGAGGAAGTTCATCGCGCCGTAGAAGGCGGGGGAGGGGTAGTTCTCACGGATGGTCTCCATCGCGTCGCGGAAGTCCTCCGCGCCGGACGTGCCGGCAAGATAGGACAGCAGTGCGGTGCGGAAGGGATAGTTCATCAGGCCGTGCAGTCCGCCGCCGAGCAGGTAGCGGCGACGCTTGGAGTAGGCGACTTTGGTGGTGCCGTCCTCCCACACCTCGCCGAGGAGGTAGGCGTCGGTGAAGTCCTGCTGCATAACGGCGCGGATGGCGAAGATAAATTCGTCGGGCAGCTCGTCGGCGACGTCGAGCCGCCACGCGCTCGCGCCCGCGCGGAGCCAGCGGCGGACGATGGAGTTCTCGCCGGTGATGATGTAGTTGACATAACTTTCGTTCCGCTCGTTCACGGCGGGCAGATTCTTGATGCCCCACCAGGCGTCATAGTCCGTGGGGAAGGGGTGAAAGCGGTACCACGAATAGTAGGGGGAGATGGGGCCCTGCGCCGCGCCGGGCGAGGGGTAGAAGCCGTCGGCGTTGAAGTAGCGGCTTTTTGCGCCGGTGTGGTTGAACACGCCGTCGAGCATGACGCGGATGCCGCGCTTTTCTGCCTCCGTGCAGAGGGTGCGGAAGTCCTGCTCGTCGCCGAGGAGCGGGTCGACCGTTTCGTAGTCGGCGGTATCGTAGCGATGGTTGGAGGCCGCCTCGAAGATCGGGTTGAGGTAGAGCGTGGTGACGTGGAGCGAGGCGAGGTAGTCGAGCTTTTCCGTGATGCCGGCGAGGTCGCCGCCGAAGAAGTCCTCGCAGTAGTCGCCGTGCTCGTTGGGCCCGCAGAGCGGCGTTTCGTCCCAGTGCTCGTGAAGCGTGCGGCAGCCGATCAGACCGTCCACGCTGCGCGTCCTTGCGCGGTAAAAGCGGTCGGGGAAGATCTGGTAGGTGACGCCGCGGCCGAACCAGTCGGGTGTTTTGGCGCGGCCATCGTAGACGGTCAGCTGCCAGGGCGTTACCTTATCCCAGCTTTGGAAGCCGTCCTTGCCATAGCAGCTCTCGCCGCCGTCCGCCCAGCGCAGGCGGAAGTGGTACCAGATCAGCTCCGGCTGCGAGGGGGCGAAGAAGGTGCCGGAAAAGGCGGGGGCGCCATCCTCGTCCGTGGTGGGGAGGAGCTCGGTCTCCGTCCAGCGGTCGGAAAATTCGTGGTGAGCGAGCAGCGTGCAGCCGGTGACGGCGTGCCCGCGCGGGTAGAAGGTGAAATCCACCGCGGCGAAGGTCGTGACCGCGCCGAAGGGGGACTTGCAGCGCGCGTCGCGGGGATCAAAGAGAATGGACATGGTGTTGCTCCTTTTTTGCCGCCGAGGGCGGCGAAACTCACCGCACTTCGTGCGGCACATTTCGCAAGGGCGATTCTCTTTCCGAAAGAGAACCGCCCCTGCGCGACCCCAAGAGAACGCAAGGGGCTGTCGCCCCTTGACCCCCCGAACTGCGGCGGTCAAATTAGCGTTCAGCAGCCGTATGTAAGTGCACCGGCGCGGCACAGCCGCGCTTATTGCCGCTTTCGATTTGGTGTGCTTCTTGCGGCCGCTGCCGCTCTGCGGCGGGGTTTCGGTGGGATGTGCAGGGATCATTCCTCCGTGTTGATCTTGCCGTGCTGCTGCTCGTAGGCGTCAATGCACTCCTGCGTCAGATGCTCGAGCTGGGCGTTGAGGGAACGGTGGTTCTTTTTCGCGATGTAGGTGATCTTCTTGAGCATCTCTTCGTGAAAGCGTATGCCGGTCTGGATCTTGTCCGTTGCCATGATAACACTCCTTTAGCATGATGCAAACATTTTAACGAAAGAAAGGTTGACTTTCCACAAACGAAGTGTTATTGCAACGATAACACTTATGGAAAAACGGAGAAACGTGCATGGACTGTGGGGACTGCAAATTTTTTCGGCAGCACTATGTGATATCGTCGGGGCGGTATATGGCACTTGATTATGGGCATTGTGTTGCGCGGTGCAGAAAGAAAATGTATGCCGCGGATACGACAGCCTGTGAGCGGTATGAGCAGTCGACCGGCGAGACGCTGCCGCCGGAGAGCGAATTTTATATAACCGTGCAGGTTTACCCAAAAGCGACGGAATAAAACGTCTCCGTAACCCCGCCGCAGGAGCGGCTGAGCGGACATAGACGCAGACCAAGTCGAAAGCGGCAACAGGAAACTGCAGGCAGTTCTTTGCGCAGCGCGTGCAGTGATTCCTTGCAGGGACAGACAATGCGGGGTCGAGGGGTGTCCCCTCGTTGTCTCTGGGGGTTCCAAAGGGGGTATTCTCTTCAACCAAGAGAATACCCCCTTTGACAAGCGCCGCGCTTCGTGCGGCAAGCCCCTGCCGCCCTCGGCGGCAAAAATTGTAAATTTTTAAAATCCCTCTTTTATCCCAATGCACTTTGTGTTATATTAAAAACTGTATTATTACGTCTGCTCCCGGGGAAGAGAAAGGAGAACATACGATGGAAAACCGCGTTACCGTCAGCATCTGCGGCGAGGAGTATACCTTTGTCGCCGAGGAGGCCCCCTCTTATATGCAGAAGGTCGGCGCTTACGTCGGCACGAAGATGGACGAAATGCTCACCGGCGCGAAGGTGGGACGCACCGACGCCGCCGTGCTCGCCGCGGCGAACATTGCCGACGAGCTCTTCAAGGAGCGCGAGGCCAGCGAGGCGCTGCGCCGCCAGCTCAAGCAGTACATCGACGACGCCGCGCAGGCGAAGAACGAGGTCAGCGAGCTCAAGCGCGAGCTGTTCAAATTGCAGAACAGGAAATAATGACGGAGCTGCTCTCTCCCGCGGGCGGACGCGAGGCGCTGGCCGCCGCCGTGCAGAACGGCGCGGACGCCGTGTATATGGGCTTTGGCAGCTTCAACGCGCGCCGCAGCGCCAGAAACTTCAGCGATGAGGAATTTCTGGCGGCGGTGCGTTATTGCCATTTGCGGGGCGTGAAGGTCTATCTGACGCTCAATACGCTGGTGACCGACCGCGAGCTGCCCGCGCTCGCCGAGACGGCGCGGCGGGCGAGCGAATATGGCGTGGACGCGATATTGGTGCAGGACTGGGGCGTTTACGAGACGCTGCGCGCGGTGATCCCCGATGTGCCGCTGCACGCGAGCACACAGATGGCGCTGCACACGCTCTCGGGTGTGGAGGAGGCGGCGCGGCTCGGCATGACGCAGGCGGTGCTCGCGCGGGAGCTGTCGGGCGAGGAGATCCGCGAGATCGCGGAGCGCGCGCCGATCGAGATCGAGACCTTTGCGCATGGGGCGCTTTGTATGTGCTATTCGGGAATGTGCGAGATGTCCGCGGTGATCGGCGGGCGGAGCGGCAACCGCGGCGCGTGCGCGCAGCCCTGCCGCTTGCGCTATGGCTGGCACGGGAAGGCGGACGCGAATCCGCTGTCGCTCAAGGACGCGAATCTCGCGGCGTATGCCGGAGAGATGGCGGAGATGGGCGTGGCTTGCCTGAAGCTCGAGGGGCGCATGAAGCGGCCCGAGTATGTGGCGGCGGTGACGGGCATCTATGCCGCGCTGCTGCGCGAGCATCGTGCACCGACGGCGGACGAGCAGAAAAAGCTCGCGCTGGCATTCTCACGCGACGGGTTCACGGACGGCTATTACCGCGGCCGGCGCGGGAAGGAAATGTTCGGCGTTCGCCCGGAAAATGCGCGCTGGCCGGAGGAGTGGTTCGGCACGCTGCGGGCGGCCTATGAAAAAGAGGATATGCGGCTCGTGCCGGTGCGCTTCCGCGCGGCGCTTCGTTTGGGCGAGCCGATGGTGCTGACCGCCGAGGACGGCGACGGGCATTGCGTCACGGTCACGGGAGTCGCGCCGGAGGCGGCGCGAAGCCGCGCGGTGACAGCCGGGGAGGTCGAGGCCCGTCTGCGCAAGACCGGCGGGACGGCGTTCACGGTGTCGGACTGCGCGGTGACAGCGGAGGACGGGCTGTCCGTTCCGGCGAGCGCGCTCAACGCGCTGCGGCGCGACGCGCTATCGGCGCTGGAGGCGATGCGGACGGAGATACCCGAGCGGCGCGAGGGGACATTTGTCCCGGCTGAGAGGATCAAAAACCCGACGGAGCCGCCGCGCTTCACGGTGTCGATCTACCGTGCCGGGCAGCTTACCGATGCGCTGGTGAACGAGGGCGTGGAGACGGTGTATGTGCCACTGGAGCTGCTGCCGTCGGTCGAGGTGGAGAAATACCGAGAACGGACAAGGTTTGCCGCCGTGCTGCCGCGCGTGTGGCGGACGGCGGACGAGGAAGGTCTGCGCGAACAGCTTCGCACGGCGAAGGAGCGTGGCGCGGAGTGCGCGGTGCTGGGGAATCTGGGACATTTCGCGCTCGTGCGCGGACTGGATATGGAGCTGCGCGGGGACTTCGGGCTGAATGTGTTCAACTCCGCGGCGCTGCGGTTTTTGCGGGAGCAGGGACTATCAAGTGCGACGCTGTCGTTCGAGCTGCGGCACGAGCAGTTGCGGGACATCAGCAAGTGCATCCCCTGCGAGGCCATCGTCTACGGGCGGCTGCCGCTGATGATCACGGAAAACTGCATCGTGGCGAACGAGTTCGGCTGCCGGCACTTTAAGGGGCGCTGCGACGCTCTCTGCGCGGACAGCGCGTGCGCCGGAGCGCCGGAGCTGACCGACCGCGTGGGCGAGCGGTTCCCGGTGCTGCACGCCTACGGCTGCCGGAGTGAGCTCCAGAACGGCAAGACGCTGTGGCTGGCGGACAAGCCGGAGTACCGGAAAATCGGTTTGACCTACGCGCGGCTGCGCTTTACGACCGAGTCGGCGGAGGAGTGCGTGCGCGTGCTGCGGGCCTACAAGGGGCGGGAGGAATACACGCCCAAGGACATCACGCGCGGGCTTTTCTACCGCGGCGTGGAGTAAAAATGAAAACGAAACGTAGTTTTTCTGTGTGATATTACGATTTGTATTGAAAAGAGGACTGAGATCATGCCGCATATCGTGCTGGCTTCCAAGTCGCCGCGCCGCCATGAGCTGCTGCGGCGCATGGGCATCACCGATTTTTCCGTGGTCGTTCCCGACGTGGAGGAGACCTATCCCGAGGGGCTTGCGCCGCAGGAGATCGTCGCGCACATCGCGCGCCTGAAATCCGACGCGGCGGCGCCGCTGGTCGGGCCGGAGGATATTCTCATCACGGCGGACACGATGGTGTTTTTGGAGAATGACCGGCTCGGCAAGCCGCGCGACGAGGCGGACGCGCTGCGGATGCTCACGGAGCTGGCGGGAAACCGCCACACGGTCTGCACGGGCGTGACGGTGCGGCAGGGCGGCAAGGCGGAAGCCTTTACGGTATCGACGGACGTGTACTTCCGTCCCTGCACGGAGGAGGAGCTGCGCGCCTACATCGCCACCGGCGAGCCGATGGACAAGGCGGGCGCTTACGGCGTGCAGAGCCTGGGCGCGCTGCTCGTCGAGCGCATCGACGGCGACTTCTACAACGTCATGGGACTGCCGGTGGAGAAGCTGGGGCAATGCCTGACGAAGCATTTCGGCGTGCGCTTCTTCTAAAATAACGACCCCCGAAGGGAGGGCTGCGCTTTGCGCGAATTTCTGGAAAAATACGGCCTGCGGCTGCTCATTATTACGACTGCCTGCGCGGTGCTCATCAGCGTGCTGAGCTTTGTGAGCGCGACGTCGGGCTTTCTGCAGAACGCGGTGGGCGTGCTGACCTATCCGTTCCGCTCGGCGGTCACGGCGGTGGCGACGTGGGCGGAGGACAAGCAGCGCTATTATAAGGACTACTCCGACCTCATAGCGGAAAACGAGGCGCTGCGCGAGCGCGTGGCGGAGCTGGAGCGCGACGCGCGGCAGGCCGAGGCCGACCGCGAGGAGAATGCGCTGCTGCGCGAGCTGCTGGAGCTGCGGGAGCAGCGGCGTGACCTGACCTTCGAGTCCGCGGCGGTCATCGACCGCGAGAGCACGAACTGGACGAGCGCGCTGACGCTCAACCGCGGCACGGCGCACGGCGTGGAGAAAAGCGACTGCGTGGTGTCCGCCGAGGGCGACCTGGTGGGCGTGGTGTCCGCGGTGGGCTACAACTGGTGTACCGTGCTGACGGTGATCGACACCGACACGGAGCTGGGCGCGCGGGTGTTCCGCACGCAGGAGGTCGCGGTCGCGGAGGGCGATCTGGCGCTGATGGGCGAGGGAAAGCTCAAGCTGAGCTATCTTTCCGCCGACGCGCAGCTGCTCTCGGGCGATGTGGTGACGACCTCGGGCCTCGGCGGGTTCTACCCGGGCGGGCTGGTCATCGGGACGGTGGAGTCCGTGCGCACGGGCGACGACGGACTGGCGCAGTACGCGGTGCTTGCGCCCGCGGCGCGGCTCGGCGAGCTGAGCGAGGTATTCATCATCAAGGATTTTGACATCGTCGACTGACGGTGAAGCATTTTTCGGAAAGGGGGCGCTGCCATGTCGCCGTCGACCACGCGTGATACGGCGGTCAAATGGACCGCTTACGCGCTTGCGTGTCTGCTGCTGCTCTTTGGGCATGAGCTGACGCTTGCCCACCTGCGCGTGTGGGGCATCGCGCCCTTTCTGCCGCCGCTGCTGCCGGCGGTGCTCGCGTCGATGGAGGACCGGCTGGAGGGCTTTGTGTTCGCGCTGGCGTTTGGCGTGCTGTGCGACCTGGCGCTGACCGCTCCGCTGCCGTGCCTGTACACGATCGCGTTCCCGCTCACGGCGCTGCTCGCGGCGCTCATCGCGAGGAGCGTGCTGCAGCCTGGCATCCTGTGCTCGCTGGCGGTGAGCACGGCGGCATTCGTGCTCGTGGACCTCATCACGGCGGTCACGCTGCTCGCCGGCGGACGCTCGGAGCTGTCCGCCATCGCGCTGCGCGCGGTGCAGGAGCTGGCGCTCTCGCTGCCGCTGCTGATCGTGTGCCACCCGGTGCTGGCGTTCCTGCATCGGAAATTTACCCTGTAACAACGGCAAAGAACCGCGAAGGGAGGGCCTGCCGTGGACGACAAAAAGCAATTCAGCCGACGCCTGCTCGCGATCGGCGTGCTCTTCTCGCTGGTGCTGGCGGCGTATTTCGTGACGCTCTTTGACGCGCAGATCGTACACGGCGCGGAGTACCGCGCGCGGTCCATCCGCGCGAACACAAAGAGCGAGACGGTGGTGACCTCGCGCGGCATCCTGACCGACCGGAACGGCAAGGCGCTGGTGACGAACCGGAGCGTGTATACGCTCGAGCTGGACACTTCGCTCGCGCCGTCGGACGACGCGGCGCTCAACAAGGAGCTGCTGCGGCTCATCGAGCTGCTGGAAAACCGGGGGATCGTTTGGGAGGACACGCTGCCGCTGACGGCGGGCGCGCCGTTCACCTATGATTTTTCCGTCTCCGGCTCGCACACGGCGCTCAACAGCTACCTTGTGAGCAAGAAGTGGGCGGACGAGGACACGCTGACGACCGATACCGATCCGCCGATGAGCCCCGAGGCGCTGCTCTCGCGGCTGCGCACGGAGTTCAAGGTGGACGGTGAGCTGACCGACGCGGAGGCGCGCAAGCTCGTCGGACTGCGCTACTGCCTCGCGGTGACAGAGCTCAACCAGCTCTCGACGGCGGCCATCGCGTCGGACATTTCCGTGGAGCTGATCGCGGAGCTGAAGGACGGCGCGTATGCGCCCATCCACATCGGTACCTCGTCCGTGCGTGAGTACCAGACCGACGCGGCGGCGCACATTCTCGGCCGCGTCACGAAGATCCCGCGCGAGAAATGGAATGAATACAAGGAAAAGGGCTATGCGATGAACGCCTACGTCGGCTACGACGGTGTGGAGCTGGCCTTTGAGGACTATCTGCGCGGCAGGAACGGGCGGCGCATCGTGGAGACCAATACGGCGGGCAAGGTGACGGGGGAGATCTACTCCGTCGAGCCGGAGCCGGGCAATACGGTCGCGCTGACGCTGGACATCGACTTTCAGGAGGATGTGGAGCGCATTCTCGCCGAGACAGTGGAGAGCATGACGGCGGAGGACGACATCGACCGCGGCGCGGCCGCGGCGGTGGTGCAGGTCGGCACGGGCGAGGTGCTCTCGCTCGCGTCGTACCCGACCTTCTCGCTCAAGACCTTCAACGAGGATTACACGGAGAACAACACCGATCCGCTCCAGCCGTTCTGGAACCGCGCGACGCAGGGCACCTACGCGCCCGGCTCGACCTTCAAGCCGGTGACGGCCATCGCGGCGCTGGAGACCGGCATCATCACGCCGAAGTCCACCATTCTGACAAAGGGCGTGTATCACTACGGCGACTGGGCCTACAAATGCTGGCTCTACAACCAGAACGGCGGCACGCACGGGCGCATCGACGTGACCGAGGCCATCAAGGTGTCGTGCAACTATTTCTTCTATGACATCGGACGCAGGACGGGCATCTCCACGATCGCGCGCTATGCCTCGGCTTTCGGGCTCGGTGAGCCGACGGGCATCGAGATCCCGGAGAAGATCGGCGTGATGACCACGCCGGACTACGTCAACTCGCTCGACGGGCATTACTGGACGGACGGTCAGACGCTGACCGCCGCCATCGGCCAGTCGTACTCGCTCTTTACGCCCCTGCAGCTTGCGAACTACGTTGCGACGCTCGCGGGCGGCGGGACGCGGTACAACACGCATCTGCTCAAGGAGGTGCGGACCTACGACAGCGCCGAGCTTGTCGATGTGTACGACGAGCCGCCGGCGGAGATCATCGACATCGAGCCGGAGAATTTGCAGGCGGTCTTGCAGGGAATGCGCGACCTGGTCGTGTCGGGCAGCGTGGCGTATTATTTCAAGGACTGCGTGGTGGACGCCGCCGCCAAGACCGGCACGGCGCAGACCGGCGGCAAGGTCAGCAACGGCGTGTTCGTGGCGTTCGCGCCCTACGACGATCCGCAGATCGCGCTGGCGGTGGTGATCGAAAAGGGCGGCAGCGGCGGCGCGCTGGCCTCGACCGCGGTGCAGATCCTCAACGCCTACTTCACCTCGGTGGACGAGGCGAAGGCGGTCGTGGGCGAAAATATGCTCATCCAGTAAAAGACGGAAGCGGTCTCCCGCAGGGGAGGCCGCTTCTTTGCGTGCGCTTTACTTTTTCTGCTTGCGGATGTCGTCGCCGAAGAAGGGGAGGATGCGGTAGGCGCCCTCGATGCGCGAGAGGATGTTCGCGCCGTAGCGGCGCGAGAGCTCGGCGGGGGAGAGGTTGGTGGAGATGATAGTCTTTTTGTTCGTCATCAGGCGCGTGTTGACGATCTGGTAGAAGGCGCTGCGGACGAACTCGGTGGTCAGCTCGGTGCCGAGATCGTCGATGATGAGCAGGTCGCAGCGGAGAAGGCGGGAGACGTCCTCGTCCGCGCCGCCGGTCTCGTCGCGGGAGAATTTCTGCGCCTCGAAGCGCTCGAAGATGTGGGCGGCGGTGTCGTAGACAACGGAGTGGCCCGTTTCGCTCACGACGCGGGCAATGCAGGCGGAGAGGAAGGTCTTGCCCAGCCCGGGATCGCCCGAGAGCAGAAGATTGCCGCTGCGGGGGGAAAATTCGTAGGCATAGTCGCGGCAGGCGTCGTAGATGCGCTCCATGTTCGAGCGGGGGGAAATGTCCTGATCAAGAGGGGCGTAGGGGGAGTAGACGTCAAAGGAGAAGGTCTCGAAGCTCTGCGTGCCGAGGTCGAGGAGCCGGGAGAGCTCCTCGAGCTGGACGCGGGCATAGTAGTCGTTCAGGCAGGAGCAGACCTCGCTGCCGCGCCAGCCGGTGTCGCCGCAGAGGGGACAGTTGGGCTTATCCTCGAGGTAGTCGGCGGGATAGCCGTGGGCGACGAGCAGCTCGGCGCGCTCGCGCTGGAGGGCGAGGTTTTCCTCCTTGAGCGCCTCGATGGCGGGGCGGGGGTCCGTGCCGCGGCGCAGGGCGGAGGAAATGAGCTTGGACATGGTCTCGCGCAGGGCGGCGTCGATCTCCGCGATGCGGGGGACGGCGGCATAGACCGCGCGCTCGCGCGCGTGCAGCGCGTCGACGCGGCGCTGCTTCGCCTCCTCAAAGCGGACCATCGCGCGGCGCATGAGCTTTCCGTCGTAGGACATGAGATCCCCTCCCTTACAGGTATTGCTTCATCCAGTCGTTCTTGCCGCCGGACGGTTTTTCTTCTTTTTTCGGCGCGGCGTTTTCCGCCGCAGTCTCCGCGGGGGTGTGGAGCCCCTTTTCGTGCCAGCGCTTCAGGATGCCGTTGCAGTACGCCCACTTGAATTCGTGGCAGCGCAGGACGGTCTTATCATACGCGAGGGCGACGGTCTCGGCGGGGAAGCCCATGTCCACCCAGGCGGCGAGGTATTTCTCCTCGCTCGGGGAGGGCTTGCGTTCGCCGAGCTGAAGGACTGCCATGTAGGCGGGGTACTTCTGCTCGCGCGCGTGGAGGGCGTTGAGGTAGTCGTTTGCGCTGGTCGAGGAAAGGAGGCCCTTTCTCGCCCAGACGTAGCCCTCCTGCTCGATCCGGCGCATGGTGGGCAGCCGACCCGCGCCGTACTGCGCGGCGTGGCGGGCGATGCAGTGGTTGACGAGGAGAAAGAGTACGTCGGCGGGCAGGCCGAGGTCCTCGTAAAGCCCGAGGAGCTTGCCGACGGACGGCGTAGAGAGCGGGCCGAGCTTGCGCTCGACCTCGCGCAGAAGCGCGGAAAAGCTCGCGTCCTGCTCTAACTTGCGGGCGACGTCCTCGCGCGAATAGGCGGGGCGCTCGGCAGAGGGCGCGGGGACGGGCGAGGGAGTGGGCTCCTCCGGCTTCGGGGCGCTGACGAGTCCCATGCGGGCAAGGGCGGCCTCGGCGCGCGAGCGGCGCGCCTCGTCCCATTTGAGCTCGGCGCGGAGCGTTTCGGGGGAGGCGCTGCCGCGGTTTTTGAGCAGGCACAGGTAGAGCAGGGCGGCGTCGCCGTCCCCGCCGTCGATCAGGCGGCGCGTCACGGCGGCGGACAGGGTGATATTCTCCTGCTCGCTCAGGTGCAGAACATAGCCGGCCATAGCGCGCCTCCCTTCGTTCGATCATAAGTCCCTTTATTTTACACGAAGCGGAGCGATTCGTAAATAGGAAGATCGGGGAAATGAAAATTTTCCCGATTCCCTGACAAAATTCGCGCGGCTTTGCGTGCCGCCGCTTTTAGAATGGGGACAAGGATGCGGGGGAGACCGCGATAGGAGGGGACGCCATGGAGATCATGCACAAGGGAATGTGGACGGGCCGGCGCGTGCTGTATCTGAGCGTGGACGCGATCCGCGCGAATCCCGATCAGCCGCGGAAATACTTTGAGCCGGAGGCGCTGCGCGAGCTGGCGGAGAGCATCGGGCGCTACGGCATTTTGCAGCCGCTGACCGTGCGGCGCGGGGAGGACGGCTACGAGCTGATCGCAGGAGAGCGGCGGCTGCGGGCGGCGAAGCTCGCGGGTCTGCGGGAGGTGCCGTGCCTTGCGGTGCGGTCGGACGAGGAGGAGTCGGCGCTGCTCTCGCTGATCGAAAATTTGCAGCGGCAGGACCTGCACTACATGGAGGAGGCCGCCGCCATCGCAAAGCTCATCGCGGTCTACGGCCTGTCGCAGGAGCAGGCGGCGGAGAGGCTGGGCAAGTCGCAGAGCGCGGTGGCGAACAAGCTGAGGCTGCTGCGGCTCTCGCCTGCGTGTGTGACGCTGCTGCGCGAGGGGGGGCTTTCCGAGCGGCACGCGCGCGCCCTGCTGCGATTGAGCGACGAGAACGAGCGTCTGGCGGCGCTGCGCGTCATCATAGAGCGTGGCTGCAACGTGGCGCAGGCGGAGGCGTACATCGAGTCGGTTTTGCAGCGCGCGGCGGTCACGCCGCCGCGGCGGAGGCCGACGTTCATCGTGAAGGATGTGCGGCTGTTTCTCAACACCATCCGGCGGAGCATGGGCATCATGCAGCGCGCGGGGGTGGCCGCGGCGTGCGAGCGGGAGGACACGGACGAGGAGATTCGGCTGACCATCCGCATCCCGCGCACGGGGGCTGCCAAAACGGCGTAAAAATTGTAACCAAATCGTTACTCTTTTTCGCAAAATCTATGCTATACTGCAATAGACTGGCTGTGGTATACACAGCGGGATATTGATTCAGAACAGCAGGAGGGTGCCGGAATGGAAGAAAACCTGGGTGCCTTTGAGGAAAAGAGAAACGAGGCCGCGGAGACGGCGGAGAGCGCCGGCAAGGGCGGCAAGCATTTGGCGAAGGGCGGCAAAAGAGGATGGGCCATTGCCGGTATCGCGCTCGGCGTGCTGGCCGCGGCGTATCTGGGGCTGTGCGCCTACGCGGCGCTGAGCGGGACCATCTATCCCAACACGACGGTCGGCGGCGTGAACTACGGCGGCATGACCGAGGAACAGGCGGCGGCGGAGCTGACGCGGCGGGTCATTGACGCGCAGAGCGCACGGCTCGACTTTGCCGTGATGGAGGGAGACAGCTGCGAGGTGATCGCGGGTGTGGCGCTGGGCGATATTCCGGCGGACATCGACTGCCGGAAGGCCGCGGATACGCTGGCGCGGGTGCGCAGCGCGAAGGGCGACGGCTTTTTCAAGGGCGGCGCGGGCTTCCTTTTCTCGCTTTTTAGCGAGCATGAGGAGAGCATCGTATCCGAGGAGCCGTTTTGCTCGGCGGCGGAGCCGGTGCTGGATGCGCTGGAGTGCGAGCCGGTGGAGTTTGCCATCGCTCTGACGACCGAGAGTGCGATCAGCGTGACCAAAAGCAGGGACGGCCGCCATATCCCGGATCGGGAGCAGGCGCGGCGTGTGATCGGCGACGCGCTGCGCGGCGCATACCTTGGCGGCGGCTGCCCGCTTCAGGTGACGCTGTACGGCGATCCGGATGCGGAGGCGAGCTACGAGACCGTACCCGCGCAGGCGGTCGATCTGGCGGCGGAGCGGGAAAAGCTCGTGGGCGAGAAGGTCAACGCGAGCTACGACATTGAAAATGAGAAGATCATCCCGAGCCATGCGGGGGTGAGCTTTACGCTTGAGGATCTGCAGAGCGCTTACGACGCGGCGGCGCCGGGGGAGACCTTCACCGTCCGGGCGACGGTCGAGCAGCCGGAGGTCACGACCGAGCAGCTGGAGGCGGGACTGTTCCGCGACGAGCTGAGCAGCTACACCACGCGCATCGGCGGCGCGCCGGGACGGCACAAGAACGTGAAGCTGACGGCGGAGCGCATCACGGGCTACATCCTCAACGCGGGCGACACGATGAAGTATGGCCCGCTGGTGACGCCGTTCACGGCGGAAAACGGCTATTCGCCCGCGCCGGGCTATCTCAACGGCAAGACCGTGGACATGATCGGCGGCGGCGCGTGTCAGGCGAGCTCGACGCTCTACGCGGCGGTGCTGTACGCGAACCTTGAGATCGTGCAGCGCGTGAACCACGGCTACGCCTCCGACTACATCGGCCTTGGATTGGACGCGACGGTGGCGAGCGGCGGACCGGAGTTTGAGTTCCGCAACAATACGCTCTACCCCATCAAGGTGCAGGCAGACTTTTTTACGAAGGATAAAAAGGACTACATCAAGATCACCCTTCTCGGCACCAAGACCGACGACCATTATGTGAAGATCGTGACGGAGCTCATCAGCACGACGCCCTACGAGGAGGAGCTCGTCGAGACCGACACGCTCGCGCCGGGCGAGCAGAAGGTGGAGCAGACGCCGTACACCGGCTATGTGGTCAAGACCTACCGCAATGTGTACGCGGGCGACGGGACGCTGCTTTCCTCGACCTATGAGGCGACGAGCCGCTACAAGAGCCGCAACCGCGTCATTCTCGTCGGCAAGGCGGCGGATCCGACGGTCGACCCGAATGTGCCGGCAATGGATCCGACGGTGCCGGGGAGCGACCCGGGCGTGCTGACGACGGACCCGGGCGCAGCGATGACGGACCTGGGCGTGCCGGATGTCGATCCGACGCAGACGCCGGCGATACCGGAGACGCCGCAGATGTCCGAGACGGCGTCGGCGGCATAAGAGAAAAAGAAAGGAGTCCTCCGCTGCCGCGGAGGGCCCCTTTTGATAAAATGCACAAGTTTTCCGAGAGAACTTGTGCATTTTTGTAAATGTGTTCAATTTTGTGAAAGCATGTTTTCAAAATTACTGGTAAGACGCAAAGAAAATGCATAAATTCCTGCAAAAAATCGGCAAATCGCTTGCTTTTATGAAAGAGCGGGTGTACAATGAACGAACTGACAGAAGATCGGGAAATCGGGAAATAAAATCAACAATTATAATATTTTGAGAGGGGTTTTTATCATGGCTAAGTTCAAGGTTTATTACACCATCGAGCTCAATGAGATCGCGACGCATATCTTCGAGTCCAACGACTTCGAGGTGAAGCTGTGCAGCCACAACGACGAGGAGACCTACGTCAAGGAGCTCGCCGCGTTCCAGCCCGACGCCATCATGTGCCGCACCGAGCCCATCACCGCCAAGATGATGGATACCTGCACCAACCTCAAGGTCATCGGCAAGCAGGGCGCCGGCCTCGACAACATCGACATGGATCATGCCCACGCCAAGGACATCACCGTCGTCTACGCGCCCGCCGGCAACGCCAACGCCGTCGCCGAGCACGCCGTGATGCTGATGCTCATGTGTGCCAAGCGCTTCACCTATGTTGACCGCCAGTTCCGCGGCGGCAACTTCCTCGTCCGCATGGACATGGAGCACACCTACGAGCTGGGCGGCAAGACCCTCGGCATGATCGGCTGCGGCCGCATCTCCCAGCTTGCCATGAAGAAGTGCAAGTACGGCTTCGGCATGAAGGTCATCGGCTACGACCCGTACATGACGCAGGAGAAGATCGGCGATCTGTGCGAGCTCAAGGCCACCGCGAAGGAGGTCTGGGAGCAGGCCGATTTCGTGTCCGTGCATCTGCCCGTCGTTCCCTCCACCGAGCATTCCATCGGCCGTGAGCAGTTCAGCTGGATGAAGCCCACCGCTTCCTTCATCAACTGCGCGCGCGGCGCCCTCATCAAGGAGAACGAGCTGGTCGCCTGCCTGCAGGACGGCACCCTGTTCCAGGCCGGTCTGGACGTCTTTGAGCATGAGCCCATCCAGGAGTCCAGCCGTGCGCTGTTCGATCTCGACAACGTGATCATGACTCCGCACATGGCCGCCACCACCGAGCAGAGCGTGCTCAACTGCTGCACCAGCGTCGCCAACGACATCGTTGCCGTCTGCAACGGTCAGGAGCCGCAGGTCAAGGCCCAGAAGCCCAAGTTCTAAGCGGTCGCGCTTTTGCGCGGCATTGAAAACCGTACATAAGGAAGCAGGCGGCCCAATCGGGCTGCCTGCTTCCTTTGCTGTGCCGCCTGTTCCCGATTGGGCAAAAGGGCAAGAAAACAGACGTTTTTCTGCCGTTTTGCTGAATTTGCGGAAAAAGTGCCGTAGGGACTGGAATGTACCAAATGTTTGTGATACAATCGGCACCAATAGGACAAAACGGGACGACCCGATTTGTGTCCGGGGAGGCAGAAATGGAAGAAAATCCGATTTTGAAGGCTTCGCTCTCGATGGCGAGCGATATTCCGCTGTACGCGCAGCTGACCGGCATCATCAAGAATACCATCACGTCCGGTACGCTGCGGGTGGGTGATCTGCTGCCGAGCGAGGCGGAGCTTTGCGATAAATTCGAGATCAGCCGCAACACCGTGCGGCAGGCCATCGGCTCGCTGGAGGAGGCCGGCTTCGTCGTGCGCAAGCGCGGCAAGGGCACCTTCGTCGCCGATCCGAGCACGCGGCGCAAGGGCGTGCAGTATTCGTTCACGACGGAGATCTCGTCGATGGGCAAGCACCCCTCGTCCACACTGGTGAGCTTTGATATCATCGACCCCGCGCCGAAGATCAAGCGTCTGATGACGCTGGAGGACGGCGTGAAGGTCTACTGCTTCACGCGCGTGCGCAACGTGGACAACGAGCCGCTGATCTTGGAGACCTCGTACTATCCGCAGCACATCTATCCGAACCTGACGCGCGAGATGCTGGAAACGCACAGCTTTTACAGCCTGCTCTACCACGTCGGCGTGGTGCCGTTCGCGGCGGAGGACAGCTATGAGGCGGTAACGCTCGGCGAGTACGAGGCGAAGCTGCTCGGCTGCGTGCCGGGAGCGGCGGCCTTCCACCACCAGCGGCGCACGACGATGGAGAACGGTCTGGTGTACGAGTGTACGTCGAGCTATATGCGCGGCGACCGCGTGCGGCTGGACGTGTGCTTCCAGAAGAGCGGCACGAGCTTCACGAGAGTGGTGGACTGAGAAGTGAAAAAAAGAAAGCGGCGGGGGACTGCCGCTTTCTTTTCTGCCGGTCGGGCGGTAGCAAACGTATGGAATATTTCAAATTCCTTGTACTATCCATTCGTGAAAAGGCTGTGAAAACCAGCAAAAATGCAACTTTTTTTCGTCATGCGATTTGTGCAAAAGGGGGTACACAAAGCTTCCGGCCTGTGTTACGATAAGCTTACGAGCGAGGCGGCGCGCCGCCGGAATACCCGAACGGGGATATTAGGAGGAAACTCAGCTATGGCGATCAAAGTCGGCATCAACGGCTTCGGCCGAATCGGACGTGTCGTCCTGCGCATCATGATGGAGCGTCCGGAGACGTTTGACATCTGCGGCATCAATCTCCGCAAGGCGGACGTGGATTACATGGTCTATATGATCAAGTACGATTCCGTGTTCCGTCAGTTCATCGGCACGGTGGAGCGTGAGGATCAGAACCTCATCGTCAACGGCCACAAGATCCGCGTGTTCAGCGAGGCGGACGCCGCCATGATCCCCTGGGAGAGCTGCGGCGCGGAGTACGTCATCGAATCCACCGGCGCGTACAACAACACCGAGAAGGCGTCCCGCCACTTCAAGGGCGGCGCGAAGAAGGTCATCATCACCGCGCCCGCCAAGGACGAGGCGACGCCGACCTTCGTCATGGGTGTGAACCATATGCTCTACCGCAGCGATATGCGCGTGGTGTCCAACGCGAGCTGCACCACCAACTGCCTCGCGCCGCTGGCCAAGGTCGTGCATGAGGAGTTCGGCATCGAGCAGAGCCTGATGTCCACCATCCATGCCGCGACGAGCAAGCAGAAGCCCGTCGATTCCCGCGGCGGCAGCGACTGGCGCACGGGCCGCAGCGTGTTCAACAACATCATTCCCTCCTCCACCGGCGCGGCGAAGGCCGTCGGCCGCGTGATCCCCGCGCTCAAGGGCAAGATGACCGGCATGAGCTTCCGCGTGCCGACCTCCGACGTGTCCGTGGTCGACCTGACCGCGCACCTCAAGACCAGCACGACCTATGCCGATATCTGCTACGCCATCCGTCACGCGAGCGAGACCAACATGAAGGGCATCATCGGCTACACCGCCGATCAGGTGGTCTCCGCCGACCTGATCGCCAATCCCTGCCCCTGCATCTTCGACGAGACCGCGGGCATCATGCTCGACGACGACTTCGTCAAGCTCATCGCGTGGTACGACAACGAGTACGGCTACTCCAACATGGTCGTGCGTCTGCTCGAGCACATGGTCGCCGTGGACAGCGGTCTGATCGTGCCCGAAAAGCGCGAGGTGCCGCAGGACGCGCCGAGCGGCAAGTAAGCGGCGCTCCGATAAAGGAATAGAAAAAGCTCCGTATGGCGAAATGCCATACGGAGCTTTTGCGTAAGAGCGGCCGTGCGCGGGTCAAAGGGGCATGGCGCCGTAAAACATCAGGTACAGCTCGGCGGCGCCGAGAAGGATCATGCAGAGGATGCCCTTGAGGCCCGGCTTGGGGATGCGCAGCGGCGCGATGAAAAGGAAGGCGAGGAGGGTGAGGCCGACGGCATAGATCACGGCCGGCGCAGAGCCGAGGCGCAGCGGCAGCGCCCAGAAAAGCGGCATGACAAAGGAGGCGGCGGTGACGGGGACGCCAAGGTAGTAATGCCGGTGCTCGTTCGTGGCGCTCTGGCGCTCCTCCTCCGTGACGTTGAAGTAGGCAAGGCGGATGAGCGCGGCGAGAATATAGAAAAGGACGCTCGCGCGCAGCCACCACTCGCCGCCGCCGAGGGAGGCGCCGATGACGCCGGGGAGCACGCCGAAGCAGACCACGTCGTTGAGCGAGTCGATCTGGATGCCGAAGCGCTTTTCCTGCTCGGTGCGGTTTTTCTTCGTGCGGGCGATGCGGCCGTCGAAGGCGTCCAGCAGGCCCGAGACCATCAGGCACAGCAGGGCGGAATAGGGGCTGCCGTTCATGGCCGCGAGAATGCCGCTGACGCCGAAGGCCAGCGAGAGGTAGGTCGCAAGAACGGTATAGTCGTAAACTCCGATCATGGGCGTTCCTTCATTTCTGAAAAATTGATGAAATCATTATAGCAAAGGAACGGAGGCTTTGCAAGAAAAGTTAGAGGGGGCTTTGTTAAGCATCTGCAAAGATGTGACGCATGGGGCGGCTCAGGCGCGCAGCCGCTCGAGCACGCGGCGGAAGCGCGCCTGATCGTACACGACGGGGACGGGGTAGACGGGGTTGGCCTCGGCGGCGGCCCAGGCCGCCATGCGGGGGAGGTCCTCATCGCGGATGCCGTCGAAGCGGTCGGGGATGCCGAGGGAGGCGTTGAGCGCGCGGATCGCGGCGAGGAAGCCGACGGCGCGCTCCCGCTCTGTGCCGGTGAGGCCGATGAGGGAGCCGAGGCGGGCAAGGCGGGGATGGACGGCTGCGCCGTAGTCCTCGAGCATGACCGGAAGCGTCACGGCGCAGGCAAGGCCGTGGGGAATGCCGTAAAGCCCGCCGAGGGTGTGGGCGATGGCGTGGACGTTGCCGACGCTTGCGCGTGTGAAGGCGCAGCCGGCGTCGAAGGAGGCGCGGAGCATCCGCTCGCGCGCGGTGAGGGACTGGCCGTCGCGGCAGGCGACGGGGAGATAACGGAAAATGTCGCGCACGGCGGACTCCGCGAGCGCGCGGGTCTCGCGCGTGTTGTAGTAAAGGCTCAGGTAGGCCTCGACCGCGTGGGTGAGGGCGTCCATGCCCGTCTGCGCGGTAACGGCGGGCGGGAGCGAGAGCGTGAGCGTGGGGTCGAGGACGGCATAGCGGGGGATCAGGCAGAGGTCGCTGACGGCGTATTTACGGTGCTCCTCTCCGGTGACGACGGCGGCGATGGTGGCCTCTGAGCCGGTTCCGGCGGTGGTGGGAACGGCGATAAAGAGCGGGAGCGGACGGCGAACCTTCAGGAGTCCGCCGAGCTGGGCGACGGTCTTATCGGGGCGGACGACGCGGGCCGCGGCGACCTTTGCCGCGTCGATGGGCGAGCCGCCGCCGAGGACGAGGAAGCTGTCGCAGCCGTCGGCGCGGTACTGCGCGGCGAGCTTCTCAACGGTGGCGACGCTCGGGTCGGGCTCAACGCCGGAAAAGACGGATGGGCGAATGCCGCGCCCCTCGAGTGCGGCGCGCAGGGCGAGGAAGCGCTCGTCCGCGCATTGGCGGCGGCTGGCGACGACGAGGGGGCGCGAGGCGCCCTCGCGCGAAAAGACGTCGGGGAGCTTCAGCAGGCTGCCCGCGCCGCTAAGGACAGTGGGCGTGCGCCACGGCAGAAGCCGCGCGCCGAGGGCGAAGCCGCGCTGGAAGGCGCGGCAGGGGAGAGTCTGGAGCTGCATGGGCCGACCTCACTTTCGTAGGAGATGGATCTATCATAAAGGGGGCTGACCGAATGGTCAACCCCCTGCGGTTTAAGTTTGTATTAAGGCGGTGTTGCCTTAAGCCTGTTCGCTGGTCTCGATGATGCCGTAGCCGCCGCTGTTGCGCGTGTAGACGACGCAGATGGCATTGTCATCGTCCGTGTTGCGGAAGACGAAGAAGCTGTGACCCAGAAGGTTCATCTGCAAAATGGCCTCCTCGGGGCTCATGGGCTTGACGGCAAAGCGCTTGGTGCGCACGATGTCGAACTCGCGCTCCTCGTGGATGTCGAACTCCTCGGGGACCTCGGGCACGATGGCATCGCTGCGCAGGTTCTTGGCAAGGCGAGTCTTGTTCTTGCGGATCTTGCGGTCGATCTGGCTCACCGCCTCGTCGATCGCGCCGCGCATATCGCCGTCGGCGTCCTCACAGACCGCACGGAACAGTGTGCCGTTGGCACCGCGGAGCATCACCTCGACAATGCAGCGATTCTTCTTCTCCACGGCGAAGGTCACAGTTGCTTCGGGTTCCTCCTTAAAATACTTCTCCAGCTTGCCGATCTTTTTCTCGGCATACGCCTTGACGGAGTCGTTCAGGGAGATCTTCTTGCAGGTAAATGTGAACTTCATAACGGTTCGCTCCTTTCAATTTCTGCGAGTAGGGAAAGCAAAAAGGAAGTCTCAGCCGACTCCCTCTTCACTTTTACTGATTATAGCATGAAAAGGAAAAATAGCCAATAGGTCAATTTGTAAATTTTCTGTTTTGTCTATTTTGACGAAAATGAACGCCGCGACACGCTTCGACCGCGTGCGGCGGCGTTCGACAAAAGCTCCTGTTGCGAAAGGTGGACAAGGGTGGTAGTATAGTCCATGGAAGCTTTCCAATATCCCACCCGCTTGGGCCGCTGTCGAGAGACGGCGGCTCCTTTTTATGCCTCGAGCAGCTCCTCGTCGAGCAGGGCGAGGATGGCGCGGTCGGCGCTGTGGTAGTAGGCGCTCTCGCCGACGAGGGCGGTGACGCCCGCGCGGTCGAAGTAGGAGCGGACGTCCTCGGCCACGCCGCAGAAGGCGATGGTGTGGCCCTTGGCGAGCAGGCGCTGGCAGAGCTCGAGCACGGCCTGCGCGCCGGAGACGTCCACGCTCGGCATTCCGCGCAGGGAGAGGATCAGATGGTCCTCCTCGGGAATGTCCTGCAGACGGTGGTTGAATTCGTCCACCGCGCCAAAGAAGAGGGAGCCGGTGACGTAGACCACGCCGGCGGAGTCGAGAATGGGAGATTTGCCGACGTCATAGCGCAGGCGGTTGCCGTCGATGGTGGAGAAGGCGACGTGGATGCGGCTGCTCCGGGCGACGTAGAGAATGGCGGAGTAGATGACGCCGAGGATGATGGCGACGGTGAGATCGAAAACGACGGTCGCGAGCATCGTGACGAGGAACTGGCTGATGGCGGACTTAAAGCGGTGGACGAAGATGTAGCGAATGCCTGCCCAGTCGTTCATGCGCCAGGCGGTGACCATCAGGACGCCCGCGAGCGCGGAGAGCGGCAGGCGCGCCATGACGCCGCCGAGCAGGAACATGGAGGCGAGCAGAAAGACGGAGTGGAACACGCTCGTCAGGCGCGTCTGCTGACCGGATTTGATGGCGACGCTGGTGCGGGCGATGGCCGCGGTGGCGGGCACGCCGCCGAAGAAGGGCAGGAGAATATTGCCGACGCCCTGCGCGATGAGCTCCTGATCGGCGTGGAAGGACTCGCTCTTCATGCGGGCGGCGGACGCGCCGCACAGCAGGCTCTCGATCATGCCGAGGGCGGCGATGGTGACGACGGGGGAGATGAGGTCCGAGAGCATATCGAGGCTCAGGCTGCCGAGGTGCAGGCGGTCGGAGAGGAGAAGCGTGCGGGGAATGTCGCCGACGACGGCAAGCTCGTCCAGGCCCAGCACGGCGGCGAGGGCGGTGGCGGCAATGATGCCGATAAGCGAGCCGGGGACCTTCGCGCCCCATTTCTTCGGCCAGACGAGCATGACGGCGACGACCAGCGCGCCGATGAGGACGGTCTGGAGGTTCGGGTGGAAGCCGAGGCGGGCGTAGGAGGCGAGCTTTTCGAGGTTGGAGCCGCCCTCTGAGACGGTGCCGAAGAAGTTATCGACCTGCCCGAGCGCGATGATGATGGCGATGCCGGAGGTGAAGCCCATGATGACGGGCATCGGAATGAAGCCGATGAGGCGGCCGAGCTTCAAAAGTCCCGCGGCGAGCAGCAGTACGCCGGCGGCAAAGCAGGCGAAGAAGACGCCCTGCAGCCCGTACTGCGCGACGATGCCGATGAGCACGGCGCTCATCGCGCCGGTGGGGCCGGAGACCTGATAGGACGCACCGCCGAGAATGGCGATGACGACGCCCGCGAGGATGGCGGTGACGAGGCCCGCGGCGGCGGACGCGCCGGAGCTGACGCCGAACGCCAGCGCGAGCGGCAGCGCCACGGCGCAGACGGTCAGGCCCGCCATGACGTCCTTGAGGAGCTTGTCGGCGTTATAGCCGGCAAATTCGGTGCGAAGATCGCGGAAAAAGGCTGAAAACATACACATTCCCCCAGGGCAATACCGCAGCATGGAGCAAAAGCGGTTTGCGCAAAGCGCCGCGGCTTTCATTGTGCGGTGCTGCCCTAAAATTCTGCACCCACTATAACACGCGGAAAAGGGAGGGGCAAGAAGGGAAGATGGCGACGTTAAAAAAACGTTAAAAAAACGAAAACGGCGGCAATGCGCCGCCGTTTTCTGTGCAACCGGATACGGGAAAAAGAAGAAGGGGTGGCGCACTCGCGCCGCCCCTTCGGGAGCTTTAGTTGCTGACGTCGTAAAAGACCTTTTCACCGGGGGAGACCATGTCGAGCTGCTCGCGGGCAAGCTCCTGCAGGTACTCGGGATCGTCGGCCTTTACGAGCGCGGAGGAGAGGGAATCGTTCTCGCGCTGCTGCTGCTCGAGCTGCGCGGAAAGGGTCTGCTTTTCGGCCTCAGCGCGGCTGATCTCCTGCCGGAGGTTCAGAAGGTGCGCGCCGATGAGAAGCAGCAGAGCGAGAAGCAGCAGCTTCGGGAGCGCTCCGCCGCCCTGCTTTTTGCGCGCGGTCTTTTCCTCTGCCATACTGCACACCTCCCCTTCGTTCCGCGGCGCGGCGGGAACGCCGCGCCGACCGTTTGTAATTTTCTATTATAAGGGTGCGGCGCGAAAAAAGAAAGAGCTTTTTGGCAAATTTGTGCAGTTTACCATAATATTTTTTTACCAGCAGAAGCGGCGCGTGCAGAAGACGGGCGAAGGCAAAGAGACAGTCGGCCCAGAAGTCCCAAAGCGGGCGGAGGAGCGGCGAGAGGAGCGCAAAGCTCAGGTATGCGCCGAGGGCAATAAAGGCGAGCATATAGAGCCGCAGCTCGCCCTGGCCGATGCGCAGCGTAAAGGCGAGAAGGGCGGCGGCGAGGAAGAGACAGTAGAGCGCGTCGAGCAGGTCCGTCAGGGCGCGGCGGGTGCGGCGGCGCAGGCGGAGCGCGCGCAGGCCGTCATAGAGCAGGGCGAACGCCGCGCCGAGAAAAAGGGAGCGCCAGAGGGCGTCGAGCTGTGCGCCGATCTCGATGCCCATGGCTCAGCCTCCGAACAGGCGGCTGAGCAGCCCGCCGGAGGGGCGGTCGGCGTCCTCGTAGAGGAGTGAGTCGATGCGGCCGTCGACGTGGAGCTCGCCGCCGTCCAGACTGAGCTTGCCGATGTGCAGGCTCTCGCCCGTGACGATGAGCGTGCCGGCGGAGGTGGTCATGACGATCTCGTTTTCGTCGAAGCGGTCGACGTCGTCCACGCCGGAGACGATCAGGCGCTCGCGCCCGTCGAGCTCGACGCGGTGGGCGGCAGCGGGGGGAAGGGTATCGTAAGGCATAGCGGAACCTCCTGAAAAAATGATCTCCCATACACCAGAGTGTATGGGAGGCGTGTCCGGGTTATGCCTGCTTTGCGTCAGTTGTTCGGCAGCTCGCGGTAGAGCGCGGCGGCGTCCGCCTTGCCGACGTTGTCCGCCACGGAGAGGACCTCGACCGCGAGGGTGCGCTCGCCGAAGTGGATGGCGATGCGGTCGCCGACCTTGACGTCGTAGGACGCGCGGGCGACGCGGTCGTTGACCGTGATGCGGCCGAGGTCGCAGGCCTCGTTCGCCACGGTGCGGCGCTTGATGAGGCGCGAGACCTTGAGGTATTTATCGAGACGCATGGGGAAATGCTCCTTTCGCGGAAATGCCTGCGGCAAAAAGCAAAGGAGCGGGGTGACCCGCTCCTTTGAAGGTGTGTCAGCCAACGATGTCCTTGAGCGCCTTGCCGGCCTTGAAGGTCGGGACCTTGGAAGCGGCGATCTTGATCTCGGCGCCGGTGGCGGGGTTGCGGCCGATGCGCTCGGCGCGGGTCTTGACTTCAAAAGAGCCAAAGCCGACGAGCTGGACCTTCTCGCCTTCCTTGAGGGATGCGGCGATGGCGTCGAAAGCGGCGGTGACGACGGCTTCGGCTTCCTTCTTGGAAACGCCGGCCTTTTCAGCGGCAGCAGCAATGAGTTCGGTCTTATTCATGGTAAATAGCCTCCTGTTTGTAGTTGTATTGCCGCGAACGGTCCGCGGCGGGGGGTATAAACAAAAAACGACAAGGCGTTTTTCATTCCGTGGGGTGCTTGGCCTCGTTCCAGAGGCGGGTGAGCTCGTCGAGCGGGAGCGAGGACATCTCCGCGCCGCGCGCGGCGCAGGCCTCCTCCACGCGGCGGAAGCGGGCGATGAATTTCTCGCAGGTGGCGTTCAGCGCGTCCTCGGGGTCGACGTTCAGAAAGCGGCCGGCCTTGACGGCGGCAAAGAGCACGTCGCCGAGCTCCTCGGAGAAGTTCGTGCCGCGCTCGACGGCCTCGCGCAGCTCGCGCGTTTCCTCGTCGAGCTTGTCCAGCGCGCCGGAGACGTCGGCAAATTCAAAGCCGGCCTTGGCGGCCTTGCTCTGGAGCTTGTCCGCGCGCCAGAGGGCGGGCAGCGAACGGGCGACGGCGTCCATCGCGTCGGCGGTGGTCTGCTGGCCCTTTTCCTGCCGCTTGAGCGCCTCCCAGTTCACGAGGACCTCCTCGCTGGTGTCAGCGGCAGCGGTTCCGAAAACATGGGGGTGGCGGAAGATGAGCTTTTTGCAGATGTGATCGGTCACATCGTCGGTGGTGAAGCGGCCCGCGTCCTCCTCAATGTGGATGTTGAAGAGGACCTGCATGAGCATATCGCCCAGCTCCTCGCACATGAGGGCGGGATCGTCGCGGTCGAACGCCTCGGCGGCCTCGTAGGCCTCCTCTAAAAAATTGCGGCGGTCGGAAAGATGGGTCTGCGCGCAATCCCATGGGCAGCCGCCCGGTGCGCGCAGGATACGCAGGATCTCGATGAGGTCCTGTAGGGAGTATGTCTCTTTCCTTTCAAAATTTACCATATCTTATGTCCTATTGCAAGATTTTTCTGTGATTTTTCAAGGGGTTTCGGGCTTTTTTAAGAAATGTGGAGGAGACGGGCGAGCTTATCGCCCTTGGGCAGCAGCTCGAGGTCGCTGCGGCGGATGCAATGCAGGGCGAGCACGAGCACACCGTAGATCACCACGGCGACGCCGATGGCGATGCCGACGCACAAAAGCAGCGTGAGACGGCCGGCCTCCTCGACGGAGGGGATGAGGAAATGCGCGGCGAGGGCGTAGACGCCGCGGGCGGCGAACGCCATGACGAGCGAGGCGAAGAGCGGGCGCAGGAAATAGCCGGGGTAGTTGAGCCGGAAGGGGGCGATGCGCGCGACGGCGATGAGGTTCAAAAGCGCGGTGAGCGCGAAGCACACGAGCGTGCCGATGGGCGCGCCATGGATATTGACGGAGGGAAGGGCGACGAGGTTGTAGTTCAGGACGATCTTCACGCCGCCGCCGACGAGCATGGTGACGATGGGAACGCTGACGCGGCCGTACGCCTGCAGGATCGAATTGGTGATGAGCATGAGGCAGACGAAGATACTGGCGATGCCGAGCACCGCGAGCAGTGAGCCGCCGAGCTCGGCGTTGTAGCTGCGGTAGAAAAGGCGGAAGAGCGGATCGCTCAGCGCCCAGAGTCCGAGGCCCATCGGGAAGGCGAGCAGCGCCGTGACGCGCAGGGACGAGCGCACGATGCGGGCGGACTGCCGGCGATCGCGCTGCGTGACGGCGGCGGAGACGGCGGGAATGACCGAGGCGGTGAGCGCGACCATGAGCGAGGAGGGCAGGTTGTAAAGGTCCATGCAGGCGGAGTAGTTGCCGTAGGCGGCGCGCATCTGGTCGAGCGTGTAGCCGAGGGCGTCCTGCAGCCTGCCCTGGACGAGCTTGGTGTCGATGAGCGTGATGAGCGAGACCATCGAGGACGAGAGGGTGATGGGAATGGCGAGGGCGAGGAGGCGGCGAAGGATCGCGCGGTCCGACGCGCAGGACTCGCCGCGGCGCAGCGCGGGGCGGTGGCGCAGGTAGTCGATCACCATGTAGACGAGCGAGAGGATGGTGCCGGCGGTGACGCCGGCAATGGCGCCTGCGGCGGCAATGTAGTCCGGCTGACCGATGCGCAGAAGCCACATCGAGAGCGCGAGACCGAGCACGAGCTTGCAGAGGGCCTCGATGATCTGCGAGACGGCGGTGGGCGTCATGTACTGCCGGCCCTGCGCGTAGCCGCGGAAGGCGGACAGGCAGCCCACGCACACGACGGCGGGCGCGAGAGCGCGGATGCCGTAGGCGGCGCGGGGATTGTTCAGAAAGCCCGCGAGCAGGTCGCTGCCCCACCACATGAGCGCGAACGAGGCGACACCCAGCACGAGAAAGACCGAGAGCGAAACGCGGAAGGTGCGGTGCGCCTGCCGGGTGCGGCCGAGGGCGTAGGACTCGCTCACGAGCTTGGAGAGCGCGACGGGAAGGCCCGCGGTCGAGACGGTCAGGAGCGTGGCGTAGATGTTATAGGCGTTGGAGAAGTCTGCGCTGCCGCCTTCGCCGAGGATGTTGCGCAGCGGGATCTTGAAGACCGCGCCGATGATCTTGACCGCGACGATGCCGAACGCGAGCACGGCGGCGCCGCCGAGGAAGGATTGCTTTTTTTCAGTAGCCATAGAAAGGCCCTTTCCCGATCAGAGAGATTCCAGACAGGACAGAAGAAATTCCGAAAACACGGGGGCTGCCGCCTCGGCGGCCTCGTTGACCTCCGCGCCGGAGAGCGGCTGCGGGAGGACGCCCGCCGCCATGTTGGCGAGCAGCGTCACGCCCATGACCTCCATGCCGCAGTGGGCGGCGACGATGGTCTCGGGCACGGTGGACATACCGACCGCGTCGGCGCCGAGCACGCGCGCGGCGCGGACCTCGGCGGGCGTTTCAAACTGCGGGCCGGGGAAATACATATAAACGCCCTCACGCAGAGGAATGTTGTGCGCCTTTGCCGCTTCATGGGCGAGGACGCGCAGGCGCGGGGTGTAGACGGAGGACATATCGGGGAAGCGGGTGCCGAACTCCTCAAGGTTGGGGCCGCAGAGGGGACCGAAGTCGAAGAGCTTGATGTGATCGGAGAGGAGCATCAGCTCGCCCACGTTCCAGTCGGTGTTAACGCAGCCGGCGGCGTTGGTGACGAAGAGCGTCTTTGCGCCGAGCAGGCGTACGACGCGCACGGCGTAAGCCGCCTCGGCCATGGTGTAGCCCTCGTAGCAGTGCATCCGGCCCTGCATGACCGCGACGCGCCTGCCGCGGAGCGTGCCGAACACGAAGCGCCCCTTATGACCGGGGGCGGTGGAGGGACGGAAATGGGGAATCTCGCCGTAATCGACGAAAATCGGGTCTTCCACGGCGTCGCCGAGGAAGCCGAGCCCGCTGCCGAGGATCAGCAGCGCCTCGGGCGTGAAGCCGTTGAGGCGGGTGCGGAGAAAATCCGCGCTTTCGCAGTAGCTTGAGTAGGTCATGTATGTTCCTCCGGTTCACGATAGAAGTCCGCAAAGGCGGCAAGGTTGGCGCTGCGCTTCTCCGCGAGGTCAATGTACTCGCGGGGGTATTTGGCGTTGAAGGCACGGCGGATCAGCCCGCTGCCGACCATCTTGGTCGAGCCGCCTGCGCCGAGGGAGAGGATGGAGTGCAGCTCCTCCATGATGTAGATGTTGTAAAGGCCCTCACCGCCGGGACGCGTCCAGCCGACGTTTTCAAAGCTGCCGGACATATACTTCTGGCGGTAGAGGTAGTAGGGCTCAAAGCTATGTTTACGCAGCGTGGGGTCGGCATAGTCCAGCATTTCGGCGACTTCGTCTGCGGACGGGATGCGGCTGCCCTCAAGCGTGATGCGGCTGCCCTTTTTGAGGGACAGCGTGTGGACGGTGATGTTGTCCGCGCCCATGGAGAGCACCTCGTCGAGGCTGCGGCGGAAGCCCTCGGGCGTGTCCTCGGGAAGGCCGGCGATAAGGTCCATATTGACGTGGGGAAAGCCTGCCGCCATCACCTCGCGCATGGCGCGGCGGATGTCGTCCGCCGTGTGGCGGCGGCCGATGGCGGCGAGGACGCGGTCCTCCATCGTCTGAGGGTTGACGGAAACGCGGGTGACGCCGTGTGCGCGGAGGACGGCGAGCTTTTCGGGGTCGATGGTGTCGGGGCGGCCCGCCTCGATGGTGGACTCCGCAAGGGAGGTGAAATCGAAGCTCCGCTCGAGCCTTGTGAGCAGACGGTCCATCTGCTCCGCCGTGAGCGTGGTCGGCGTGCCGCCGCCCATGTAGAAGGACTTGATATGCAGGCCGAGAGAGCGGACCATCGCGCCCGCCTGCTCGATCTCGTCGAAAAGGGCGGCGAGGTAGGGCTCGACGAGGGCGAAGGACTTCTCCACGCTCTGCGCGACGAAGCTGCAGTAGGCGCAGCGGGTCGGGCAGAACGGGATGCCGACGTAGAGCGAGATGTCGTTCGGCTTGAGGTCGTTCTGCACGCGAAGTCCCGTTTCGGCGGCCTCAAGCGCAAGGCGGGCGCGCTGCGGCGTGACGGAGTAGACCTCCTCAAGCTCGGTGAGGACGGCGGCGGGAGCCTTTCCCTCGCGCAGGAGCGAGACGGCGACCTTGCTTGGGCGCACGCCGGTGAGGCTGCCCCATGCGGGGGTGACGCCAAGGACCTCCTTCGCCGCGCGGAAGAAGCTCAGGCCCAGCGCGTGACGGCGCTGCCCTTCCTTTTCATAGTCCGTGCCGGAGAGGGGATAGCTGTAGCAGTCGGCGGCGGCTTTGCCGCCGCAGCGCAGCTCAGTGGTGACGCAGACGCTGTCCGCGTCCTCGGTCAGCGTGATGCGCGCGGCGCTCTCGTCCGCATCCGTGACGGGACCGTAGACGGGCCGCTCGTCGGGGAAGAGGGTGAGCAGGCTTTGCTCGACCGCGTATTTTTCATCATGCCCAATGAGCTCGAGCTTCATAAGGGTGTGCGCTCCTTTTTATCGTAATGCCTGACGGATAAAGGGATTGTACTGCTTCTCGCGCGCGAGGGTGGTGGAGTCCATGTGGCCGGGGTAAACGGTGTAGTCGCCCTCCAGCCGGCCGAGGCGGCGCAGGGAGGCAAGCATTTCCATCGGGTCGCCGCCGGGAAGATCGGTGCGGCCGCAGGAGCCGGCAAAGAGCGTGTCGCCGACGAAGAGGGCATCGCCGACCTTGAGCGTGACGCTGCCGGCGGTGTGGCCGGGGGTGTAGAGGACGGAGATCGTCAGCGAGCCGAGGGGGAGCGTATCGCCCTCGTCGTAATAGTTCAGACTGTCGATGACGCCCTCGAGCGGATAGTGGTAGATGCCGGAGCCGTTCGCGTCAAGGCGGTGGATATAGACCGCGGCCGCGGGATAGCGCTTGTGCATGGCGGGTGCGGCGAGCGTGTGGTCGCGATGGCCGTGGGTGAGGAGGATATAGCGCAGCGTGACACCCTCGCGCTCGATGAGGGCGGAGAGCTCGTCGGGGGAATCGGCGGGATCGATGAGCGCGGCCTCGCGCGTGGCTTCGTCGATGAGCAGGTAGCAGTTGGTGCCGAGCTCGCCGACGACGGTGGTGATGACTTTCATAAAACTGACCTCCGTTCGGTTACTTGGGGGCTTCCAGATCCTTCGTGTCCACGATGAGGGTGAAGGGGCCGTCGTTGACGGAATCGACGGCCATATAGGCGCCGAACTCGCCGGTCTCAACGTGATAGCCCTTGGCGCGGACGAGGGAGACGAATTTTTCGTAGAGGGGGATCGCGGTCTCGGGGCGGGCGGCGTTCAGAAACTCGGGGCGGCGGCCCTTGCGGCAGTTGCCGTAGAGCGTGAACTGCGAAACGATCATGATCTCGCCGCCGACCTCGTCGAGCGTGAGGTTGATCTTGCCGTCGGCATCTTCAAAAAGACGGAGCGAGCAGAGCTTGTCGGCAAGCTTGGCGGCCTGGGCCTCGGTATCGTCGTGTGTGACGGCGAGGAGGATGAGAAAGCCCCTGCCGATGGAGCGCGTTTCCCGCCCGTCGATGGTGACGCTGGCGCGCTGAACGCGCATGAGGACTGCTTTCATGGCGGTTCTCCTTATCGCTTATTTGCTGAGCTTGGCGCGCAGGGCCTCGCCGGCCTCCTCGTAGCCGGGCTTGCCGAGCAGCGCGAACATATTCTTCTTGTAGGCCTCGACGCCGGGCTGATCGAAGGGATTGACGCCGAGCAGATAGCCGGACAGGCCGCAGGAGAACTCAAAGAAGTAAATGAGCTCGCCGAGGGTGCGGGCATTGCGCTCGCCGACGGAGACGATGAGGTTGGGGACGCCGCCTTCGACGTGGGCGAGGAGCGTGCCGTCCATCGCCTGACGGTTGATGAAGTCCATCGTTTTGCCCTCGAGGAAGTTCAGGCCGTCGCCGTTGACGTCGTCGTGCGGGACGGTGAGCTGGTCGGGATCGGCGGCGAAGCGAACGACGGTCTCCAGCAGCGTGCGCTCGCCCTGCTGGATATACTGGCCCATGGAGTGCAGGTCGGCGGTGAAATCGACGCTGGCGGGGAAGAGGCCCTTGCCCTCCTTGCCCTCGCTCTCGCCGTAGAGCTGCTTCCACCACTCCGCCATGAAGCGGAACGACGGCTCGAAGCAGGCGAGCAGCTCGATCTTCTTGCCGGAGCGGTAGAGCTCGTGGCGCATGGCGGCGTACTGCCATGCGGGGTTGGTGTAGTCCGCGATCTCGCAGAGCGCTTCCATCTCCCGCGCGCCGGCGAGCAGCGCGTCGGTGTCCACGCCCGCGACGGCGATGGGGAGCAGGCCGACCGCGGTGAGGACGCTGTAGCGTCCGCCGACGTTGTCGGGCACGACGAACTCCTCGTAGCCCTCGGCGTCCGCGAGGGACTTGAGAGCGCCCTTGTGCGCGTCGGTGGTGGCGTAAATGCGCTGCGCCGCGCCCGCCTTGCCGTACTTTTGCTCAAGCCTTTCGCGGAAGAAGCGGAAGGCGACGGCGGGCTCGGTGGTCGTGCCGGACTTGGAAATGACGTTGACGGAGAAGTCATCGTCGCCGATGAGCTCCATCACCTCGCGCAGTGCGGCGGAGGACAGACCGTTGCCGATGAAGTAGACGTTGGGGGTGTCCTTTTTCTTCAGGTTGTAGTTGGGCGAGCACAGACACTCGATCACGCCGCGCGCGCCGAGGTAGCTGCCGCCGATGCCGATGACGACAAGGGCCTTGGAGTCGCCTTGGATCTTTTTCGCGGCGGCGAGAATGCGCGCATATTCCGCGCGGTCGTACTGCGCGGGCAGGCGGACCCAGCCGATGAAATCGTCGCCCTTGCCGCCGCCGTTGAGAAGCTCGCGCTGCGCGCGCTCGAGACGGGGGCAGAGGACTTCTTCATAGGGATAGGAAAGGAAGGGCTTTGCGTGGGAAACGTTGATGGAAAGCATGATAGAATTCCTCCTTATAAAATTCAGAGCGTCAGCCGGCGGGGCGGTCGACCTTCATCACGCCGCTGATCTGATGGAGGCGGCGCATGACGGCGGAGAGCTGCTCGCTGTCGGCGACGAAGATATCGAGATGGATGAGGGCGAAGCCGTCCGCGGTGGTCTTGGCGTTGAGGCCCGCGACGCGGGTCTGCGTGGACGAGAGGACGGCGGAGACGTCGAGCACGAGGTCGATGCGGTCCTTGGCGTAGATGTCGAGCGAGGTCTGGTAGGACTGCTTGACGTCCTTGCCCCAGCTGACCTTGACCCAGCGGCCGGCCTCCTCGGGACGGCGGCGCTCGGGCGCGGCGTTGGGACAGTCGGCGCGGTGGACGGACACGCCGTAGCCGCGGGTGATGAAGCCGACGATGTCATCGCCCGGAACGGGCGTGCAGCACTTGGAGAACTTGACGAGGCAGTTGGAAAGCCCCTGCACCACGATGCCGTCCTCGCTCTTTTCACGCATGGGAACGGCGGGGCGGGTCTTGCCCGGCTCGCCGGGGATGGGCACGGTGGCGTCGCGCTCGGCCTGCTGCTGCTTATTGAGCGCCTTGAGCTCGTCGCGGATGCGGTTGACGGCCTTCTGCGCCGAGAAGCCGCCGTAGCCGATGGCGGCATACATATCGTCGAGGTTGCCGAAGCCGGTCTTTTTGAGCAGCGTGGGGCGCAGCTCGTCCCCAGTGACGGCGGCGACGGAGATGCCGTAATGCTTGAGCTCGGATTCAAAGGCGGCGCGGCCGTTGACGATGTTCTCCTCGCGCTTTTCCTTCTTGAACCACTGGCGGATCTTGCCGCGCGCCTCGTTGGACTTGGCGATCTGAAGCCAGTCGCGGCTGGGGCCGCGGGCGGATTTGCTTGTGAGGATCTCGACCACGTCGCCGTTTTTGAGCTGGTAGTCGAGCGGGACGATGCGCCCGTTGACCTTGGCGCCGACCATGGAGTTGCCGACGGCGGAGTGGACGGAGTAGGCGAAGTCAATGGGCGTCGCGCCGGTGGGGAGGTTCGTCACGTCGCCGCGCGGGGTGAAGACGAACACCTCGTCGGCGAACATGTCGACCTTGAGGGTGTGGATAAATTCCTCGGCGTCCGTATTCTCCTGATTTTCGAGGAGACGGCGGACCCATTCGTAGTTCTGCTCGTTGGCGCTGCCGGAGATGCCCTGCTTATACTTCCAGTGGGCGGCGATGCCGTATTCGGCGATGTCGTGCATCTCCTGCGTGCGGATCTGCACCTCGAACATCACGCCGTCGGGGCCCATGACCGTGGTGTGGAGTGACTGATAGCCGTTGGGCTTGGGCGTGCCGATATAATCCTTGAAGCGGCCGAGCACGGGGCGGTAGAGGTCGTGGATGACGCCGAGAACGTTGTAGCAGTCCGCGACGGTATCGACGATGACGCGGAAGGCGAAGAGGTCGAACACCTCATCCATGGTCTTGCTCTGGGCATACATCTTGCGGTAGATGCTGTAGGGGTGCTTCATGCGGCCGTAGACGCGGCGGAAGGGAATATGGTCCTCGGTGAGCTTGCCCTCGATCTGCTTCTGGATGCGCTCCATGAACGAGCCGTATTCCTTGGACTTCTCCTCGAGGGAGTGGGTGATCTCGTTGAAGGCGGTGGGGTCGAGGTATTTGAGGGAAAGGTCCTCCAGCTCCCACTTCATGCGCTGCATACCGAGCCGGTGGGCGATGGGGGCGTAGATCTCCATCGTCTCGAGCGACTTCTGACGCTGCTTGTCGGTGGACTGATACTCCATCGTGCGCATATTGTGCGTGCGGTCGGCGATCTTGATGAGGATGACGCGGATGTCCTTGGCCATCGCCATGAGCATCTTGCGCAGATTTTCCATCTGCTCCTCTTCCTTGCTCGTGTAGTGGACGCGCGTGAGCTTGGAAACGCCCTCGACCAGATCGGCGACGGTGGGGGAGAAGCGCTTGGCGATGTCGTCGTAGGTCGCGTCGGTGTCCTCGATGCAGTCGTGCAGGAGGGCGGCGATGATGGATTCGCTGTCAAGATGCAGCTCCTCGGCTACGATCTGCGCGACGGCGATGGGGTGGGTGACGAAAGGCGAGCCGTCCTTGCGCTTCTGGGTACCGTGGTGCGCGGCGGCGTAGCGGAAGGCGGCGTCGATCTGGGCGAAGTCCGCACTGGGGTTGTAGGCCCGGATGGTCTCGACCAGATGATCGTACTGCTTCTGCACCACCTCGGGAATGGGCTGAGGGGTCTGCTCAATGGGAGCCTGCTCGATCGTTTTTGCGTCGCTCATACGCTGCTGCCTCCTTTCGCTCCGTCCAGTCCCTCGCGCAGGGCGCAGAGATAGGGGCTGGCATCAAGATCCACACGCTTGCCGCCGGTGAGACGGAGCGTGATGTATTTGTCGTGGCGCTCGACGGTCACGAGCCCGCGCTCGGCAAAAACCGCGAGGCACATGACCGTGCGCGGAAAGCTCTCCGCGCCGAGGGCCTCGGCGGAGAGCCGCCGCAGGAAGGGCAGCTCCGGAGAGGTGAGCGTGCCGTCCACCTCGCGCTCGAGCGCACGCCAGACACGCACGAACTGCTCACGCGAGGGCAGGAGCTTCGCGGCGTCCTTCGCGCTCACGCCGCCGCGGATCAGCGTGCGGCACAGCTCAAGCTGCTCGGCCTCGCGGGCGCCGGGGTCGTGCGCGCTGCGCAGATCGACGAGCTGGAGCTGCAGGGAGCGGCTGCCGCGGAACTCATTGACCTGAAGGTAGAAGGCGGCGTCCACGCGCTCGCCGACGGTCAGGCCGCATTCCGCGGGGGTGACGGAGAAGAAAATGCCGTCGAAGCTCGTGTGGCCCTTCTGGAGCCGGAGCTTGAGATGCTTATTTTGTCCTACGCTCTGCATGGACTCCAGCCGCGCGCCGCGCAGGCAGAAAACGGGGCGGTTGTTGCCCGCGCCGTAGGGCTCGAGACGGGAAAGCTCCTCGACCTCCTGAAGCGTGATGAGGCTCGGGCGGGTGAGGGCGGCGTCGATCTCCAGCGAGGAGACGGGGGCCGAGTCGCCGCAGTGGGTGCGGACGTATTGATTGATGCGCTTGCGGAAGGCGGGGATATTCTCCTCCTTGATGGTGAAGCCCGCGGCGAGCTCGTGCCCGCCGAAGCCGACGAGCAGGTCGCTGCACGCTTCGAGCGCGGCAAAGAGGTTGAAGCCGCCATAGCTGCGGCAGGAGCCCTTGCCCATGCCGCCGGCGAGGTGGATCATGAAGCTGGGACAGGAGAATTTTTCGGATAGACGCGAGGCGACGATACCGACCACGCCCTGATGCCATTCCTCGCTCGAGAGCACGAGCGCGTTGCGCTCGGTGGGGGCGAGGGTGTCCATCTGCTCGATGGCGCAGCGGAAGATATCCTGCTCGACGCTCTGGCGCTCGCGGTTGAGGTCGCACAGCTCGCGGGCGAGCCGCTCGGCCTTGGCGGGGTCCTGCGTGAGCAGGAGCTCGGCGGCCAGCTCCGCGCGGCCCATGCGTCCGGCGGCGTTGATGCGGGGGGCGAGGACGAAGCCGATCTGCACGGAGGAGACCGGACGTCCGGTCAGGCCGGCCTCGCGCAGCAGCGCGTGAAGGCCCGTGAAGTCGCTGCGGTCGATGCCCTCAAGACCGCATTGGACGATGGTGCGGTTCTCGCCCTCCATGCGCATGACGTCGGCAATGGTGCCGATGGCGGCAAGGGTGCAGTAGCGGGAGAAGAGCGCGCTTTCGCGCTCGGCGCCGCCGAGGGCGAGGACCAGCTCGAGCGCGACGCCGACGCCGGCAAGATGCTTGAACGGAAAGCCGCAGTCCGGGCGGTGAGGGTCGACCACGGCGCAGGCGGCGGGCAGCTCGTCCTTACATTCGTGGTGGTCGGTGATGACGAGGTCGACGCCGAGGGTGGCGGCGAACGCTGTTTCCTCCACGCCGGTGATGCCGCAGTCCACGGTGACGATGAGCGTGACGCCCTGCTCGGCAAGCGCGCGGATCGCATCGCAGCCGAGGCCGTAACCCTCCTCGATGCGGCGGGGAATGTGCATGAGCACCGCCGCGCCGCGGGAGCGGAGATAATCGGTCAGAAGGCAGGTGGAGGTGATGCCGTCCACGTCGTAATCGCCGAACACGGCGATGGTCTCGCCACCGGCAAGCGCGCGGTCGATGCGCGCCACGGCCTTGTCCATGTCGCGCATGAGGAAGGGGGAGTAGACCAGCGAGCGTTCGCGGTCGAGATGCGCGGCGGCCTGCTCGGGCGTGACGACGCCTCGCGAGGCCAGTACGGTCGATACCAGATAGGGATAGCCTGCGTCCATCAGAGCTTCGACCGCGGCGTCATCCGTTTCCGGGATGAGCCAGCGTTCGTATTTCATGCAGTGACCTCCGATCTGTACGGCAAAGGTGCCGCGGATACTAATTCAATCTAATATTATAGCAAAGATGCGCGGAAAGGTAAAGAGAAAATATAAGGCGCGCTGTGCCGCATTTTTTGATTTTTTACGAGAAAGCTATTGACAAACGGACCTTCTCCCTGTTATACTGTCCCTTGTCCTGTCGGGCAGAATATGGCGGCATAGCTCAGTTGGCCAGAGCATTCGGTTCATACCCGAAGTGTCCCCGGTTCGAATCCAGGTGCCGCTACCAAAGAGCACGGGATGCGAGAGCATCCCGTGTGTTATATGGCCCGTTGGTCAAGTGGTTAAGACACGGCCCTTTCACGGCTGTAACATGGGTTCGAATCCCGTACGGGTCACCATTTGCGGGCTTAGCTCAGCTGGTTAGAGCGCATGCTTCACACGCATGAGGTCACTGGTTCGAGTCCAGTAGTCCGCACCAGAAACGACCGGAAATCGAAAGATTTCCGGTCGTTTTCTATGCACATTTCAGACCGGATTTTCTGCTATATTCGCGTGTTTCCGTCACTTTTCCAACAAATATGTAATTTTTCAGAAACAACCTTTCTATCAAGTCCGAAACAAGTTTGAAACGACTTTCTGACAGGTTTTGAGCAAAAAGTGGAGCAAACTGTTGCACTTTTGTTGCACCTGTGTTTATGGCAATATTGGACAATGTTTTATTGACATTTTGCTGTTTTTGGTATAAAATGCATATATTTCAATGGGGCACACAATTTTTCATTGCCTCGTAGTTCCAAAACAGCTGCATGATAGGCATAAGGAGTTTAATGATCGTCAATGGAGCGAATCAAGCAGATGCGGCTGCAAAATAAAAGCATTTGCAAATTTATGACATAAGGAGGGTCCCACTATGTTGATGGAACAGGAAGCTCCCCTGCTTTTTCATACCGTATTTGCCGGGGCGGCCATATTGACTGTGGCGTATCTGCTGCATTGGCGGGGCCATTCTCCGCAAAAAAAGCCGCTCGAGCTGATCCTTTATTTTGTCCTTTTACAGATCCCGGCCTACATCTTGGTCTTCTACGCTATGATGTGTCCCCGGTCCGGAGACAGGACCTTCGCTTTCGCAATGGGAGGTCTTTGCTGGCTGATCGGAATTCTGGTTCTCATGCAGGGGATTCGCGATCTGTTGGATCACAACACAAATAAAAAGGATCCGCCCAAATGAACAGCAATATGGAGAGGAGTACCTCAAAAAGGTACTCCTCATTTTTTACCGTATCAATCTTCATCGGGCCATTCGCTCTCCGGCACGGGCCGGTCGGGCAGCTCGCCTATCCGATGGAATGCTGCTGAGCAGAGGTATACATAAAGCCAAAGGGCGCGTTCTTTTGAACGCGCCCTTGCTGTTTAGCCGGACAGCTCCCGGATCTCATCCTGAATGAGGCGGCCCGCCGCGGCGGCAAGCTGGTCGATGCGCCGGATGCGCGCGAGGTCGCGGCCATAGATGGCGTTCGCCGCCGGAACGCTGGTGTTCTCGCCCATGAACACCGCGGCGACGCGGATGCCCTGCGCGCGCAGGGCGCGGACCTCGGCGGCGGTGTCGTCGATGCCGGGCTGCCCGTCATAATCGCGGCTGAGCGGAATTTTGCCGCTCGGGAGAATTTTGTGGCTGTCGTTCGGGCTGGCATCGGTGAGCAGGATCAGCAGATGCTTGTCCGCGGGAGCCGATTTCATCAGCTCGCCCATGCCGCGCAGAGCCAGACCGTCGCGGTTCCAGCCCGCGGCAAAGTAGTCGAACACGCGATGCTCGCCGTTTTTGTCCCCGAAATCCTTCAAAACGCGCAGCACCGTGTAGCCGCGCAGGCTGCAGAAGCTGGTCACGCGCACGGGGATGCCGCAGGAGGTGAGGCTTTTGGCGAGAAGGTAGCCCTGAATGGCGATGCTCTCCTGACAGTGCAGGCGTGAGGCCGAGGCGTCGAGCATCAGGTCGACGGTGAAGCCCGCGCGGCTCTCCTCGTCCCTGCGGAGAAAGACACGGCTGTCGTGCAGCACCGGCGCGCGCCAGACGCGCGTACCGTCCAGCCGCCCCTCGCGGGCGAGGATGTCCTCGGGCTGCTGATGGATGAGCATACAGTTGCGGATCTGCTCTGTCAGGCGCAGGAGAGCGTTCTGATGCAGTGCGCTGTCGCGGACGTAGGCGGCGCGGTTGCGCTTGGCCTGCTCGGCAGCCTGCTCGAAAAGACGCTGCGTGTCGGTGCGCATGGGCTGGCCCGGCACGCGCTCGCCGCGGGTGAACCAGAGATGGCAGCCGAGGTGATCGCCGGTGCAGCAGCGCTGCTCGATGCGCGCGAGCGCCTGCGGGGAATAGAGGCTGCGGCCGAAGCTGCGCTCAATGTAGTCGTGATCCTCCGCTTCGCGCTCGTTCGAGCGAAGCTGGGCGCGCAGCGCGTTGGACGCGCGCACCATGCCGTTCTCGCCGGCGACCGCGGAACGGCCGACGGTCAGCTCGTCGGTGCGGACGACCTCGACCGGCAGGAGCTTGGTGAGCAGCGGCGCCCAGCGGTCGCTGAAATGAAGGCGGAACGGTGATTTTTTATGGGGCGTGCCGTCAAATTGCAGGTATTTCTCAAACGCCGCGCGGACGGCGGCCTCCAGATCGTCCGCGTCGAGCGTGCCCGGGCAGGCGAGGGCCTCGGAGAGTCCCTTTTCCCACGGGGCGAGCAGCGGCGGCTTCTGCCCAAGGACAGATCTCCAGCGGGCGGACTGGAGCGAATAGACGAGCTGGTTCTTGTCCATCCACTCCTGCCGCGAGAGCTGATATTCCGAGGCAAAAAATTCTGCGGCGTGGGCGCGGCGCAGCTCCGCGAGCACGGGGCGGACGGGAAGCTCCTTTTCATAGACGGCGTTTTCCAGCGCGAGCCACGCGAGGTCGTCGAACGCGGAGCGCCGCGTGTCGTCCGCCCAAAGGGCGAAGAGACGGCGCGGCATCTCGTCGCCCAGCCACTTGCGGACCAGACCGATGACGCAGTTCATATAGAAGTCCGGCGTGCCGTCGGCCTTGAGGGCGAGGAACTGCGGCTCAAATTGATAGTCGCCGCAGGCGGTCCAGACCAGATTGATGGCGCGGCGCTGGTTGGCGCTGTAGCTGTCGGTTTCCATATCAGTCGGTGAACAGGCGGCTGCGGTCGAGCTTCGCGGGGATGCGCGCGGCGATAACGTCGCGGATGAGGCTCTGCTCGTAGGCGTCGAAGGCCTTGTTGGTGATGCCCATGTCGAGCGCCGTACCGGCACTCACGCCGCGGCGGATCAGGCGCAGCGCGTCCAGAAGCCCGCGCAGGTCGAGCGCCTTGGAGGAGATCTCCGCGCTCCCGCACTTCTTTTGCAGGTCGAGAAAGAGCTGCACGAGCTGTCCGCGGTACTTTTTCTCCAGCGTGGGGAACTCCTCGCCGAGCAGACGGTCCAGACCGTCCTCCGCGATGGGCGGCATCTGAATGACAACAAAGCGCGAGGTGAGCGCTTCATTCAGCTCGCGCGTGCCGGCGTAGCCGTAGTTCATCGTGCCGATGAAGCGCGCGGCGGGGTCGACCGTCACGCGGTCGTAGCCGGGAACGTCGATGGCGCGGCGGAAGTCCAGCGCGGCGTGCAGCACGGCAAGAGCCTCATTTTTGGCCATGTTGATCTCGTCGAGCACGCCGAAGCCCCCGTGCTTCGCACAGAGGTAGACGGGGCCGGGGCGGAAGGTCACCTGTCCGTTTTCAAAGGTGTCCATGCCGATGAGCCCGGCGGCGTCCATGCTGACGTGGAAGGAAACGTCCCACGCGGGGCGGCCGAAGGCCTGCGCCAGATTTTCGGCCAGCACGTTCTTGCCGGTCGCCTTGCTGCCGGCGAGCAGCAGGTTCTCGCCGCACAGCAGTGCGGCGATGGCGGCCTCCCAGACCTCTTTCCCATAATAATGATAGCGCGGCTGCGGGATGCGGCCCTGCAGCGCCGGCTCGGCGGGGTATTGTGCGCGGTAGGCGCGGACGCCGTCGAGCAGCGCGGGGCTGATGCGCTCCTGCTCTAAAAATTCCAACAAGCTCTCCTCATCCTCTCTTTCGGAAATGCGCGTGTCGCGCGCTTCGCTTCGGCCTCATCATAGCACAACGCGAGGGCTTTGCAAGCCCTTTTTCCGTCAAAATTTCGGACGGCTGCGGCGCGTTTCCTGGACGCTTTGGCGCGAGCGGCAAAAAAAAGAACGCCGTCCGCGGGCGGCGCTCTCTGAACGGCTCAGTCTTTTGTAAGGATGATAGGCATGGCGGTGATCTCGCTCTCGCCGTCGGCGCTGTTGTTGGCGGAGGGCATTATCTCGCGCGTGAGCATCGCCGAGAGCCGCGTGCCGTCGGTCAGCTCCGCATGGAATACGACCTGAAGCTCCGCACCGTAGGGAAGGTCAAATTCCACGCCCTCTGCGCCATAGATGCTGTAAACGCCGGCGGTGCTCTCATCGGGAATGTCGCTGATCCACCACTGCACGACGGAGCGTTCCTTGTCGTCAGCCTCCGCAAATTTGAGCACGCTTTGCGCCGCGCTCTTTCCGTCCACCAGATAGTCGAGCCACGCGGACCGGACGTCGGCATCATAAGCGCCGAGGTAGAGGTTCGCGGTGCGGTGGTCCTCGGGGTCCGCCCAGCCCCTGACGCTGCATCGGATGTCCGAGCTGGAATAGGAACGGCTGAGGACGTAGCCGAAGGAAAGATCCTCATAGAGCTTCGGCAGCGCCTCGTCGGCGAAGCCGGGCAGGTCGCGGATCGTCTCGAGCTGGCGCTCGCCGCCGGTATCGTAGGCGGCGGTGGCTTCGAAGCCATCATCGTTCATCGAAAGCACGGTTTCGCCGCGGTAGACGTCGTACTCGTCGCGGACCAGCTCGACGGCGGTCGTTCCGTCGTCGGAGGCAAGGGAGCGGAGACGGAGGGAGACGGCAAGGCCGTCCTGCACCGTCTTGGGCCGGAGGGCGAAGGCAACTGTGCAGGTGTAGGCGTCCAGGTCGAAGCGCTTGACCGTGTAGTCGAACTGCGCGGTCAGCGTGGCGCTCTCCTCCATCGCTTCGCGCACGGAGCTGCTGATGCCCGCGATCTGCGAGGAAAGGCTGGACTGCACGCTCATGATCTGTGATTGCAGAGAGCCGACCTGCCGCTCGAGCTGCTTGACGCGGTGGTTATTGTAGAGTGCCAGACCGACGGCGAGGGCGAGGCAGACCGCCGCCGCGCCGAGAAGGAGCTTTTGCCGGCGAACCTTCTTCGGCGCGGCAAGGGTCTCCTGCGCGGGAGCGGGCGTGGAAGCGTCGACAGACGAGGCGGCCTTGGCGTCACCCTTTTCCGCTTCCTCAAGACTTAAAAGCTCGTCCACGCTCACGCCGTAGAGGCGGCTGAGCTCCACGAGCTTGCTCAGCTCGGGCTGGGCGGCGCCCGTCTCCCTTAATTAAAGATATTGTTGGGTAAAAAAGAAAGGTCAGTCGATTTTGCCGATGAAGCGGTAGTAGATTTCTACTTCCTGCTCACGGCTTCCGTCCTCGCCCTTGACAGCTTCGTGGACGGTTATTTTTTCAATTAGAGTGTTCAGAAGTTCGGCGGTCAGCTCCACAGGGTTGACATACTGTTTCATCAGGGCAATCCACTTTTCAGCATCCGCTGCGGTCTGTACGGCGGCTTCCATCGTTTCGTGAAGCTGTCTTATTTTTGTTTCAAGCTCCTTTTGCTCGTTCTGGTACTTCTCGGACAGCATATTGAAGTTATACTCGGTTATGCGTCCGGCAGACCAGTCCTCATACATTTTAGCAAACAGCCCGTCAACCTCGGCTTTACGCTTCTCTGCCTTTTTCAGCTCCGCAGCCTGCTTTTTCTTCGCAGAGTTTCTTTCCCTGTCGCTGGCATTGAGCAGGCGTTTCAGCAGCTTGTCCTCGTCTTTCTGTGCCAGCATAGACCAGTATTGCAGTCTTGCAAGCACATAGGCATACAGTACATCATAGCGGATATAGTGCATGGAACACTGGCGTAATCCCTGCCCGTTCTTGCTGCAATGGTAGTACCCGTATGGGTTCTTATTCTGCTTGTTTTCCCCATAGGCTAAAGACCATCCGCAGTCTGCACATTTTATCAATCCTGCGAAAATCTGTGTCGTACCGTTTCTGCGTTTCCTGCGTCTGCTTGCAATCAGCTCCTGAACTTTTTGGAACACTTCTTCAGAAATGATGGCTTCGTGGGTATTTTCCACACGATACCATTCTTCCTGCGGCTTCCGCACCTTTTTCTTGTTCTTGAATGAAATGTTGCTCTGCTTGTTGTGAATGCTGTGACCGATGTAGGTTTCCTCTTTCAAAATGCTCTTGACCTGTGCTATCGTCCACGCATAGGCTTTTTCTGCGGGCGCACCGGCGTAGATATTGGCGAAAGTCCCGTATCTTTCATAGTTCAGCCAGCCGGGGGTAGGTACTTTTTCCTCCACCAGAATCCGTGTAATGCTGGCGGCTCCACGCCCGTGTACAGCAAGGTCAAAAATCTTCTCTACAATCCAGCGTGTTTCCGGGTCGATCAGAAGATGACCTTTTTTGTCCGGGTCTTTTACATAGCCCAGCGGTGCATAGGCTCCATAGTGTGCGCCATTGGCAAATCTTGTGTGCATGGCAGCCTTGACCTTTTTGCTGGTCTGTCGGGCGTGCATTTCATTCAGGATGTTTAAGAACGGTGCAAGCTCGCTTTCTCCGTTGATGGTGTCCACATTGTCATTGATGGCAATGTAGCGTACTCCCTTGCTGGGGAAATAGATTTCCGTGTACTGACCGGTCAGGATATAGTTTCTTCCCAGACGGGATAAGTCCTTTGTGACAACGCAGTTGATTTTCCCGTCTTCGATGTCATCAATCATCCTTTGGAAACTTGGACGCTCGAAATTTGTCCCACTCCATCCGTCGTCAATGTACTCGTCTACAACGGTCAGCCCATGCTCTGCGGCATACTGTCTAAGCATCATGCGCTGGGTCTGGATACTGCCGCTTTCCCCCTGTAATTCATCGTCACGGCTCAATCTCAAATATAGTGCAGTGTTATAAATCGTTGTATTGTATGGTTGTTTCACGGTTAAAAATCCTCCTTCTAAAAGAAACAACCCACGCTTATACAATACTCGCTGGTACAAGTATATCATAAGCGTGGGCTGATTGACAGTCGTTATTCCGTATTTTTTCAGGAAGCGGCGGCAGCGTGCTGGATCACATCTTCCAGCAGGCTGTCAAGCGGCTTCCCATCCTGTGCGAAATGCTCCGATACCTTGATACGGACTTTCCCCATGACAAAATACTGGGTGCCGTCTTTTTCGGTAAGCAGGGTGCCGCTGTTTTTGTTATTGCTCTCGTTTTTGCTTTTTGCCATAGGCAGTTACCTCCATAAATGAAATATGCCCGACAAGGGAATGTCAG